>Ga0233428_1000334_pt1 | contig 70020 bp, 53 predicted proteins | sample SI_118_April2016_4_FD_179890 | JGI IMG/M metagenome (GOLD analysis project Ga0233428, IMG submission 179890) | Seawater microbial communities from Saanich Inlet, British Columbia, Canada - SI_118_April2016_120_MG | ecosystem: Environmental > Aquatic > Marine > Inlet | place: Canada: British... | reverse complement strand
ATGGCGAATCTTGCGGCGCATCTTGGGATCGTTGGTCGCTTTGGGGTGCCTGCCGTTGTGGCGATCAACCGTTTTCCTGAGGACACGGATGCAGAGATCGATTTCGTAAAGGAGGCCGCCATCGAAGCCGGGGCTCGTGATGTGGCGATCTCCGACGTGTGGGCGCATGGTGGACAAGGTGGTTCGGACCTGGCAGAGGCCGTGGTGGAAGCATGCGCCGCGGACAACAACTTCGGCTATCTGTACGAGTTGGATGCCCCGATTGAAGAAAAGATGAAGACCCTGGCGACGCAGGTGTATGGCGCCGATGGCGTCGAGTTCACAGATCTCGCACGGGACAGGATGGATGAATATCGTCGACTCGGATTCGGCAAGCTGCCAGTGATCATGGCCAAGACCCCGGCATCACTCTCTCATGATCCCACCCTCAAGGGGGCACCGACTGGCTTTACAGTGCCAGTACGGGATGTGCGTCTGTCGGCGGGAGCTGGTTTCCTGTATGCGCTGTGTGGTGACATCATGACGATGCCCGGACTCCCTTCTGTGCCGGCGTTCATGGGGATCGACATCGATGAACACGGAGAGCTGTCCGGACTGAGCTGATCTGAACTACGGCAGGATCGCCTCGGGCAGGGATTCCACGAATGATCTGATCTCGTCGCGGACACGTCGATAGAACACCAGACCTTCTGCCTCGGTCGCGGCCTCTGCGGCCAGACGTGGTGGGTCATCGAAGGCGCGATGGACGACCCGCGTCGCCCCCGGGAAGATCGGGCAACTCTCAGCAGCACGATCACAGACGGTGACGACGATGTCCAACTCGACGTCAGAGAATTCGTCAATGTGCTGCGATCGTTGACACGAGATGTCAACACCGACCTGGGCCATGACGGCCACGGCGTGTGGATTGAGTCCGTGGGTCGCAATACCGGCTGAAAATGCCTCGATCTGCTCGCTCTTCAGATGACGAGCCCAGCCTTCTGCCATCTGACTTCTACACGAGTTCCCCGTGCAGAGAAACAACACTTTCAGGGGGTTCATGTGGCGGCGATCGCGGCCGGCTGTGCGGCAGTCTCGCGTTCGCCGAGACAAACTTCACCACAGGCGCATAACTCCTGCAGGCGATCAAGATCTCCCCGTGCAGTGTCGCTCTGGCGGGCCTCCGTCTTTGTGTACGCATGCAGGCGTTGCATTAAGGGGGAGCTGGCAGCGCTCAGAGAATAGTGGATCCACGTCCCACGTCGTTCGTCGTCGACGAGTCCGGCACGCCGCAAAACGGCCAGATGACGCGAGACCTTGCCCTGGGGCATGTCGAGGACATCGACGATGTCGCAGACGCACAGTTGACCTTCGCCAAGCAATACGAGGATCCGTAAGCGCGTCTCATCGGCGCAGGCCTTGAAGATTTCCACATCGGTCGTCGCCATCTATACACTCGCCGGGATGGTGGAGGGTCTTGATCGGGGTCCGAACATGCGTGTCCTGAGCCACAAGGAAACATGCACCAGGCCAATCAGGACAGGTACTTCTACGAGGGGGCCGATGACAGCGGCCAGGGCTGCACCCGAGCCGATGCCGAAGACGGCGACTGCCACGGCGATGGCGAGTTCGAAATTGTTGCTCGCCGCCGTGAAGGACAGCGTTGCTGTCTGCGCGTAGTCGGCACCGATCCGGTGTCCCATCCAGAAGGACACGAGAAACATCAACACGAAGTAGATCAGCAATGGCAGGGCAATGCGCAATACATCCAGAGGTAGGGCGACGATGCGCTCCCCCTGGAAACAGAACATGACGACGATGGTGAATAGCAATGCCACGAGGGTGATCGGGCTGATCCGCGGGATGAAGACCTGCTCATACCAAACAAGTGTGTATCTACGCAACAGCAGGAACCGCGTCAGCATCCCGCCAAAGAAGGGGATTCCAAGGTAGATGAGAACGCTTTCGGCAATCTGTCCCATGGTCACATCGACGACGATGCCCTGGAGCCCGAACAGAGGTGGCAGGATCGTTAAGAAGAACCACGCATAGGCCGAATAGAAGAGGATCTGAAAGATCGAGTTGAAAGCGACGAGGGCGGCTGCATACTCGCTGTCACCGCGGGCCAGTTCATTCCATACGATAACCATGGCGATACAGCGGGCGAGACCAATCATGATCAGACCCACCATGTATTCGGGTTGATCGCGGAGAAACAGGATCGCCAGGAGAAACATCAGAACGGGACCAATCAACCAATTCTGCAGCAGCGACAATCCAAGGACTCGTGTGTTGGCGAAGACCCGTGGCAGTTGCTCGTATTTCACCTTCGCCAGCGGTGGATACATCATCAGAATCAGTCCCAGAGCAATGGGGACCGACGTCGTGCCCACGTGAAAACTCGTGAGCGAGTCCACCAGACCTGGTGCCCACAAGCCCAGGCCAATCCCTGCTCCCATAGCGAGAAAGATCCAGAGTGTCAGGTAGCGATCGAGGGTGGACAGGCGTGGACTGACCTCGGGCTCGCTCATGAGGGAACTGCCTGCTTGTTGGCGCTTACGGCCAGGCTCGTGACGTAGTCAGCAGGCGTGGATCCCTCAGGCAGATGCTCGATGATCTTCTTGTACAGAGGATCGTGCCAGTCGGCCATGGCGCTGACATAGCTGTCGCGAGAGTCGAGTTGGATGTCGACCAGACCGGCATCACGCACCATCTGTTGCGTGTCGCTCACAAGGGCCGCCCCGGCGACACAGCCGACGAGGGCCTCTACCATGGCTGCTACATCTTGCGGCAGCAGTTGCTTGAGGGCCAGATCCGATACGGCGACGCGCCCACCTGGTTTCAGGACTCGGGCGATTTCGCGCCAGACCTGCTGCTTGTCCGGAGACAGATTGATCACACAATTGGAGATCACAACATCTACGCTCGAATCTGCGATGGGCAGATGTTCGATCTCTCCCAGCCGAAATTCGACATTGCCCAGGCCGGTACGCTCCTCATACACGGGGATTCCTCGTCGTGCCCGGTCGATCATGTCGACGGTCATGTCGACACCAATGGCCCTGCCCTCAGGGCCGACCTTCTCGCCGGCGATGAAGATGTCGAAGCCACCGCCGGATCCGAGATCCAGGACGGTTTCACCTGCTGTGAGCTGCGCCAAGGCCGTCGGGTTCCCACAGGAAAGCCCCATGTTCGCGCTATCCGGCAGGTTTTCAAGATCTGACTCAGCATAGCCGACGCCGCGAGCGAGTGACTCGGCACTGCCGCAGGACGAGCCACAGCAAGACGACCCCTCAGATCGAGCGATCTTACCGTATCCCTCTCTCACGGTGCGGTGGATATCATCAGGATGCTCCTCAGATACGGGCTGCTGCTGTGCCGATGCAGGCGCTGCGTCCTGGTCGGCGCAGCAGGTCGGGGCGCAGCACGTCTGCGAAGTGACGTCGGTGGAAGGTTCGGTGGCCATCTGGTTTCTCCGATTCTTGATGTGATGCATTTGAATATACGTATTTACGTATATATGGCAACACGTATATAGCACCGACGCGTATTTCCGCAATCGGGTGGGCAAAAAAAAAGGGCAGCCACCATGGGTGGCTGCCCCGACTTCCTATATCGGATCAGTTGTGGGACAGTTCCACCAATACGTCTTCGTGTTCTCGGCGCAATTTGGCCAGGCCGCGATCACGAAGTTGACGAATACGCTCACGGGTCAGCCCCAGGGTGCCGCCAATCTGTTCAAGTGTCATCGGCAAACAGCCATCAAACCCGTAGTAGCGGCGGATAATCTCGCGCTCGCGTGTGTCCAGTATCTGCAGGCACTGGTCGATCGTGTCGACAAATTCGTGTTCTTCCGCCTGCGTTTCCGGTGGTGGTCCATCAGCCTCAAACAGAGCACTGACATTCGTATCGTCTTCATCGGCATACAAAGGACGATCGAGATGGACATCTGGTGACGAAACCTCCATAGCCCGTAGAACCCGCTGCATGCTGTAGCCGACATCATCGCAGATCTCAAAGAGGGATGGATCGCGACCCAGAGATTGAGACAAGCGGATTTGAGCGCGCTCGACATCTTTTAGATCCGCGACGCGATTGGACGGTGCGCATACTGTCCGACGTCTCTCGGCCAATGCGCGGCGGATGGACTGGCGGATCCACCAGACGGCGTAGGTGATGAACTTGAATCCACGTCGCTCGTCAAAGCGACGGGCAGCTTCCAGCAGCCCCACATTCCCGTCCGAAATCAGTTCATTGAGTGGCTGGCCCGTGGCACGGAACTCCTTCGCCACAGATACGACAAAACGCAGATTGGCAGAAATGAGCCCGGCGAGGGCCTCTTCGTCGCCCTCACGTGCCCGCCGCACAAGCCTGACTTCCTCCTCGCGGGACACAGGGGCACAGTGCCTGATATCATGCCAGTAGGAGTTCAATACTGCGGAATTGCCAAGCCTGCTTGAGCCCGTCTCGTATGCGGTTGCCACGACATCCCCTCTTTCGTCCATCTCACACGCCATGTCGCACGAAGCGTGACGACATTCACCTCTATGGACTGAGCATGATCCGTACCACCGCGACCTCACTCAGATCACTCTGGGCAAGGTGGCGAATCCCGCCGATTCGAGACCTTCGCCACGCCTTCTGGCAATCAAATGGAGACATAGATGTCCCGCTCATGTGCTTGCACTGCCCCACTGGGGCACATGACGAACCTGTTACCCATTGAGCGAGATTGTTGCCTATCGCGAGGGAGTCGGGTAGATTTTCCCTGTGGAGAATCCAATGAGACGTCGCCAATCCATGCTCGCCGTCACCACGGGTCTGCTGCTGTTGACCCATCTGGTGCTCGTGCTCGCTATAGCGCCCTGCGCCCAGGGTGGGTGTGAGGGTATGGCCGCTGTCGACGATGCGCGGCTTCTGCCCGCCTGCTGTTGCGGCCCGAATTGCGCAACGGAACTCACGGCTCCACTTGGCATGGAGACGGCACTGCGTGTCGTCGATGACCAGCCCGTATCGCACTCGGTGATACTCCGCATCCCCAGGGCCATCCCAGGGCCTGTCGCGTCGATGATCGATACCGGCACAGAGACCGGTCGTAGCTCTGGCCGCAGCCCATCGTTGTATCTCCTGCACGCATCCTTTCTGATCTGACCCTCTGATCCATTGTCGTGACTTCAAGCACAAGGCGAAGAGCCTGGTGTGCTGAGGTCGACGTCTGTACGTGAGAGATCCCTTCTCACGTGCAATGTGCACGGCTGTCTGTTACACGCAGCCACTGAGATCAGATCTGCGTCTTTCTAAGCAAAATCAAGGGGGTAGAACAGAATGCGAGCGATTCCGGTTCTGCGTTGGCTGGTGCTGACACTCGGGCTCACTGTGCAAGGCACCATCGCCCAGCAGGAGCAGCTCGAAGTGCTGATAGCAGAAGCGTTGTCCCGTCATCCGCGCCTCGAGGCACTCACTGCCAGGACGGCGGCCCAGCGGCACGGTGAAGCACCTGCTGCGGCGATGCCGGATCCCACATTGCGACTCGATCTGTTGAATGTACCACTCGGCGAGTGGAATCTGGATAGCTCTCCCATGAGTGGTCGGCAACTGGGGCTCGTGCAGCAGTTGCCCTGGCCGGGTCGTCGGGCGGCAGACCGCCGTGTGGCGTCGACGCAAACGCAGATCGTCGCAACCAACACCCATCACGAGGCGGCGCGGATCGTCGATGCGGTGAAGCAAGCGTTCTTCGAGTTGATTCTCACGGACGAGGCCATGGCGATCACGACGCGCAATCAAAACTTGGTGCGCGATTACGTGCGCATGGCGCAGGCGAAATACGCCGTCGGCACAGGCCGCCTTCAGGACATTCTCAAAGCGCAGGTATTTCAGTCGAGTCTGGGTGACCGCTTGCTGCAGTTGCGCGCGCGCCGGCGGATCGCTGAGGCGCGTCTCAATGCACTGCGGGCCCGACCCATCGAGACGCCCCTCGTCAGCGCCCGCATGATGCCTGCTACACATCTGCCTTATGAGTTACCCGATCTCGTGCAGATGGCGATCGCCTCTCGTCCGGCTCTTGAGGGTCAGCGACAGCAGATCGAACACTGGCGCGCAGTCGAAGAGGTGGCCCGACTGTCGGCACGCCCGGATATCAATCTCAACATCGCCTATCGCCAGCGCAGCTTCGATACAGATCCGGTCGCCGGTGCCGATTTCGTCTCTGCGGGCATCAGTTTGCGTCTGCCCCTCTGGCGTCATCAGCGTGAGCACGAACAGGGTGCTGCTGCGCGGCAACGGCAGCGCGCATCTGTCGCCGATCTGGCGGCGATGGAGTTGGAGATCGAGTTGCAGTTGCAGGAGCTACTCGTGAAGGCGCAACTGCATCACGGACAGATGGCGTTGCTGCGCGAGGCCATCCTACCACAGGCACGGCAGTCACTGACGGCTGCAGTCGCCGGCTATCGTGTGGATCACGTCGACTTTGGCGCACTTCTCGACAGCCACGTATCACTGCAGCAGTTCGAGATCGAATTACATCATCATCACATCGACTATGAAAAGACGTTGGCGCGGCTAGAAGCCGTTGTCGGCGTCCGCCTGTTCTGATGAACCTCTCACAATGGAACGGCCCCGCAGTGACGATTGCGGCTTCGAAAGAGACCCAACAATGACACGCAAAATACTCAGCTTGCTTTTGCCTATGATCATCGGTGTCGCCCTTGGATGGTGGGTGCATGGCGGACAGCCTCTGGATGAATCAACCGAACACATGCACGACGAGGTCGCCTATCGCTGTCCCATGCATCCGACGGTGGTTTCGGAGGTGCCAGGTAGCTGCCCGATCTGCGCCATGGATCTCGTCGCTGATGAGCAACCATCTCAGCCTGAGACCTCTGAACGTGAGATCTCCCACTGGCGTGCGCCCATGGATGCAAACTACACGGCCGCTGGCCCGGGGAAGTCGCCGATGGGGATGTCGCTGATTCCGGTCTATGTCGACGAACTCGGGACTGGTAGCACGGTGACGATCGATGCGGCGACCATGCAGAACATGGGGGTACGGACGGCCGTCACCGAGCGTCGAGTGTTACAGCGTACGGTACGGACCGTGGGACGCGTCGACTACGATGAGACGCGTATGAGCGACGTGAATACGAAGGTGTCTGGATGGGTGGAAAAGCTGCATGTCGATTTCACTGGCCAGCATGTCGAGACAGGTCAGCCACTTCTGGAGATTTACAGTCCCGAACTGGTCAATGCCCAGGAGGAGCACCTCATCTCGCTGGACTATCTGCACCGTCTTCAGCGCCAGCGTGTCAGCGACGATGTGCTGGAGGGAGCGCGCCAGTTGGTTGAGGCTTCGACTCAGCGCCTGCGCTTTCTGGATGTCAGTCAGGAGCGCATCCAGCGCCTCGAGAGTGAAGGAGTCGTAGAGCGTACGGTGATGATTGAATCGCCTCAGCAAGGGGTCGTCGTCCACAAGGCGGTTCTCGAGGGCGCCTACATCAGACCCGGCGAGCATCTGTATCGGATCGCCGATCTATCGAGTGTATGGATCTACGCCGATCTGTTCGAACGAGATATTCCATGGGTAAAGGAGGGCGCGGCGGCCGTCGTATCGTTGTCGTTTCTGCCGGACCGCGTATTTCAAGGCACGGTGGCGCACCTGTTCCCATTTCTCGATGCCGACACCCGTTCATTGCGGGCCAGGCTGACCTTCGACAATGCCGATGGGCAGTTGAAGCCAGCGATGTACGCGGATGTCGTGATCGATGCCGCTGCTGTACCAGATGTGATTGTGGCGCCCGTGCAGGCGATCCTGCACACCGGCACACGTCGTGTGGCGATCGTTCACCTTGGTGCGGGGAAATTCCAACCCCGTCAGGTTGAGGTCGGTGTCGAAGCTGATGGCTGGTATGAGATCCGCAGCGGCTTACGTGTTGGCGACGAAATCGTCACTTCTGCACAGTTCCTCATCGATTCAGAGAGCAATCTCAAGACGGCGGTATCCAATATGCGCAGTGCCGGAGATACTCAACCGACCGCGGTCGGTGGTTAGGTGGGGGCCCGCAGATGCTACAGCGCATAATAGAAGCCTGCATCAGCAACCGGCTGCTGACGATTCTCGCGACGGTCTTCGTCATCGGTGCTGGCGTCTGGGCAGTACGCAATACGCCACTGGATGCGATCCCGGATCTATCCGACGTGCAGGTCATCATCCTCACAGATGTGCCGGGACAGGCACCCCAGGTCGTGGAGGATCAAGTCACCTATCCACTCACGACAGCGATGCTGTCCGTGCCGCACGCAAGTGTCGTGCGCGGCTACTCCTTCTTTGGGCTGTCCTTCGTCTATGTGCTGTTCGAGGATGGCACCGACATCTACTGGGCTCGCAGTCGCGTCCTCGAATACCTCAATGTCGTGGCTGATCGCCTGCCAGCGGGTGTGCAGCCGCGTCTTGGGCCCGATGCCACGGGTGTGGGTTGGGTCTACCAGTATGTGCTACAAGACACGACGGGCACGCATGATCTGGCGCAGCTGCGTTCGATCCAGGACTGGTATCTGCGCTACGAATTGACCAGTGTGCCCGGTGTTGCTGAAGTGGCGAGCATCGGCGGCTTCGTCAAACAATACCAGATCACCGTCGAGCCGAATCGACTACTCGCCTATGGGGTGCCACTGCAGAAACTGCGGGATGCCGTCCAACGATCGAACAATGACGTGGGGGGTCGTTTGGTGGAACTGTCGGAAACCGAGTTCATGGTGCGTAGTCGAGGTTACATCTCCTCCATTGAGGACATAGAGCAGATCACCGTGGGGGTCAGCGACGCCGGAACGCCCATCCGCGTTGTCGATGTGGCGACTGTGCAGATCGGACCTGAACTGCGGCGGGGAATCGCCGAGTGGAATGGCGAAGGGGAGACGGTGGGTGGCATCGTCGTGATGCGCTACGGCGAGAACGCACTCGCCGTGATCGAGCGTGTGACCGATCGCCTGGATGAACTCAAGGCAGGATTGCCGGAGGGCGTCGTGTTACATACGGCCTACGATCGATCCGGTCTGATTCTCCGCGCCGTCGACAATCTGCAGACGAAGCTGATCGAAGAGTGTGCGATTGTCGCCCTCGTCTGCATCATTTTCCTGCTGCACGTACGCTCAGCTCTGGTTGCCATCGTCACGCTGCCGATCGGTATTCTTGTCTCCTTCCTTGTCATGCACTTCCAGTCGATCAACGCCAACATCATGTCTCTGGGTGGTATCGCGATCGCCATTGGGGTCATGGTCGATGCGGCGGTGGTCATGGTGGAGAATGCCCATAAGCATATCGAGCGTGATGGGGGAAAGAAGGAGCACTGGGCGATTATTCTTGACGCGGCCAAAGAGGTGGGGCCGTCCCTGTTCTATTCGTTGCTGATTGTGACGCTCTCCTTCCTGCCCGTGTTCTCTCTGGAGGCACAGGAAGGCCGGCTGTTCAAGCCATTGGCCTTCACCAAGACCTGGGCCATGGCAGCCTCGGCGTTGCTGGCGATCACGCTCGTGCCCGTACTGATGGGATATCTCGTACGTGGCAAAATCCTGCCGGAGAGACGCAATCCAATCAATCGTTTCCTGCTGTGGGGATACAGGCCGATCATCAGCTGGGTACTGCGAAGGAAGATGCTCGTCGGAGTGGCAAGTCTGCTGATCCTTGTGATTACCGTGTTGCCCTACTCCTCGTGGGTGTTGAGTCGTGTGGACGGAAATGCACATCGAGTCTTGTCGCGTTTCGAACATCTGTTTCCTCTCGAGCGCATCGGCTCGGAGTTTATGCCGGCACTCTACGAAGGAGATCTGCTCTACATGCCGACGACCTTGCCGGGCGTGTCGGTCACCAAAGCACGAGAACTCCTGCAGCAGACGGATCGTATCATCCGCACCTTCCCCGAGGTAGACCAGGTCTTTGGCAAAATCGGTCGCGCTGAAACGGCAACGGACCCAGCACCTTTGTCGATGATCGAGACGACGATCACCCTGAAGCCGGAGGCCGAGTGGCGTGAAGGGATGACGCCGGAGCTCCTGATCGACGAGTTGGATGCGGCCGTCAAGTTTCCGGGTCTGACCAATGCCTGGACCATGCCGATCAAGACGCGGATCGACATGCTGTCGACAGGGATCAAGACACCTGTGGGAATCAAGATTGCCGGGGAGGATCTGGCCGTCTTGCAACGGATTGGCCAGCAGATCGAGGAAGTGATTCGGCGCCAGGAAGGGACCTTGAGCGTCTATGCGGAGCGCGTTGCCGGTGGCAATTATCTCGACTTTGATATCGATCGAGCCAACCTAGGTCGCTACGGTCTCACAGTGGGTGATGTGCAGGATGTCATCATGTCGGCTCTTGGTGGCATGAACATTTCCTACACCGTCGAAGGTCGTGAGCGCTATCCGATCAATCTGCGCTATGGTCGCGAACTTCGCGACAACCTGCCCGCACTCGAAGCGGTTCTGATCCCAACGCCCACAGGCGCCCAGATACCGATATCACAGGTCGCCACGTTGCAACTGCGCAAGGGCCCACCGGCCATCAAAAGTGAGAATGCGCGCCTGAATGCCTGGGTCTATGTCGACATCCGTGGCATCGATATAGGCAGCTATGTGAAGGCAGCACGGGCGGCAGTGTCCAGAGAAATTGAACTGCCTCCGGGTTATAGTCTGACCTGGAGTGGACAGTATGAATACATGCAGCGTGCCGAGCAGCGGCTGCGGCTGGTCGTGCCCATTACGCTGGGTGTCATCTTCCTGCTGCTGTTCCTCAACTTCCGCTCTGTGACAGAATCTCTCATCATCATGCTCAGCTTACCCTTCGCGCTGGTGGGGGGGATCTGGCTGCTCGCGATGCTCGACTACAACATGAGCATCGCCGTGGGCGTCGGTTTCATCGCCCTCGCCGGGGTTGCCGCCGAAACAGGGGTGATCATGCTGTTGTATCTGGATCAGGCCTGGGATGAGATCCGTGATCGGCGCCAAGGTGAGGGTAGATTGCTGACACGGCAGGATCTCTACGCCGCCGTGACAGCAGGCGCTGTCGACCGCGTCCGTCCAAAGGTGATGACCGTGACGGCAACGATGGCGGGACTGCTGCCCATCATGTGGGGCAGCGGTACCGGATCAGAAGTGATGCGCCGAATCGCCGCACCCATGGTCGGCGGCCTCGTCTCATCGACCCTGCTGACACTCCTTGTGATTCCAATGATCTACACCGTTTGGCAGGGCTGGGTACATCGACGCGAATTCAGTGAATCCAACACATTACCTCAATCGAAAGATGAAATCCCATGAAGCGACTCTCTATGATCGGCGCAATCTTGGCCGTGCTGACCATCGGCATACAGGTCGATGGGCAACACGATGATCACGATCATGGCGAAGTTGATCACGCAGAGGAGACATCGGCAGAGCACGTGCCGCCATTGGATCCGATGACTGGTAAGGTCACCATGGAAGGTGAAATCATCGACATCAGTTGCTATCTGCGACATGCTGCCACCGGTCAACAACACGTGAAGTGTGCGCTGTTCTGTGCAGAGCAGGGGATGCCCTTCGGTTTCCTCGAGAAGGAATCGAAAACCGTCTATCTCCTGCTCCCCGATGGGCACGAAAGTCCTCTCGAGGGTTTCAAGGAGCACATCGGATTGCAGGTGAAGGTAACTGGCAGCCTGACCCATGGGCGAGGATTGACGGGTCTTCAGATTGACGACGTGGAGACACTGTAGCGGATCACGTCGTGACACGAATAAGCCCTCTGTCCATTGACGGACAGAGGGCGCATTCTACGCGAGTTCGAATACTGCTTACGGCAGAATCAGAATCTGCCCCGCCACAGCCTGCACAGGATAGGATTCCCTCACTGGCCCCGTGAAGTGTACGACGACGGAAGCGGCTGCAGTCAACTCCGACATCGTTGCCTGGACTTGTGTGTCGGCCATGAGTCGCAGGATCTGCGTCGCCGATGTGATCTCTACCCAGGCACGATCGTACCCGGTGTCGTCCCCCGTCTCTGCTTCGATCAACAGCCTTGCCATGACACCGGATGTCGTGACGTCATCAAATAGATCCAGCTGAGTGATCTTTCCGCGGATGTCGACATGTACCGGAAGCGGATCGGAGATTACGCCCGGATCTGAGCTCACTGCATCCGGTGGCAGAGAATCATGTGTTCCATCCGTATCCACTGGGTCGACGAGCATATCATCCACCGGTTGCTCGGTGTCAGGCAGAGGCATCGGCTCGCCGAGCAAATGGCTTTGACCTACGCGAAATCCCTCGTCAGCGGCGGCAATCCAATGTGCGACTGAAGGCGAGGGTACTGCGTCACGTGAGATGGTGCTGACATCGATGGGGTACGTGATGACCTGCGCCACGAACGCATCAATCGGCGGATTCGTGAGCGAAACCTCAACAACGACGACTCCCTCTTCGTTGAGGCTCACGTGTTCGATGGTGATCTCATAACCCGCTGTCGGCATCTGGCCACGAGCGACGAAGACGATCCATTCACGGTCCAGGTTCACATCCTGCAGGCGGTCGGCAAGTTCATCGTCCTGAATCCAGTCCAGGACCATCGATAGTTGCTGTTCATCGTCAATGACCAATAGCTGCGGTTCCCCCAGGGCACCGAAGCCGTCGTCTGAGCCAGGTGTCGTGGATGAGCCATCGTCGACGGGGATGTTGAGTTCGGCGCCGGCAATCGGGCTGCCCAGAATGTTGAGGAGCAGGCGCAGGGTCGATTCCTCCACACCTACATACAATACCAGCAGATTCCCGCGAGCGAAGAAGTGAGGTGAGGAGATCCACATCAGCTGCGTGCGACCAATCGTGTAGCCATCCGCCGAGATCTCGCCGGCGACGTCCTTGAGGGCCTCGACGGAATCGAATTCGTAAATGTTGACCGGTTCACCGTTGAAGTGAACGACCCTGGCCTCTGGCAAAAAGTCGGATGCAATCCGCTCGCCGTCATCGACTACATCCAATCCGCGAGCGCGCAACTGTTCAACGAAGTCTCCGGTGTTCACCAGTGGTGCGTTGGGGTTGGGTTCACCCACAGCAATTCCCTGGTTTCCATCGACGCCGCCGTCGGACACGCTGTCGGTGATACCACCGTCGGTGTGGTCCGCGTCACCCGTGGTGCCTCCTGTCGAACCCAGATCGCCAAGGCCAAGATCTCCTTGAACGTCACTTTCGTCGGCCGCCGTTGGACTGGCCCCGTCGCTGCAGCCCATCAGTAGCGCAAAGCAGATACCTAGCAGAGAAAGAGGAAGCGAGAATTCCTTCAAGGGAAATACAGATTGCATAGCTAGAACCTCCAGACAACACTTGTTCCTGGTGGGCACGGATTGCCCACACTGCCCTGTGCTTGATGAAACACCAGGCACTGGAGAAAGTGTCACTGCCGTCTACATCCACTTCGGCTCTTGGAGGGTCTTTAGTGGAACAAGTAGAATCCGCCACCGGGCCGGGCGACCGCCGCAGAGCGACTCCAGACCGAGATCGCTCCTTCCATGCGGCCAGTCGAGATCGGGACCCGTTCTCGACTGTAGAGTTGCCACACCAGGTCGCCACCTCGAGCCCAACCGGTGCCTTCAGCCCAGGCGATCAGGATCTGGCCCTGGTCGTCCATACTTATCGCGGGGTGCTTGCGCCCGCTGCCCGCCCCTGGAACGGCCATCGGCGTGGCAATCTGTCCTGCCGATACGGTGGACCACCAGATCTGTCCGGCCCTCTCCCAAGCCAACAGAGCCCCGCCTTTGGCCGACTGGACCCCGTCTTTGAAGGGGTGGATGGAGGCGGTGCTCATGGGGCAGGTTGTTGCCTCCCATTGATCCAGCGCAACCTGCTGATATTGCCCGGAGGTCTTGTGCAGCAACTGCATGCCACGTTGCGTGCCCTGCGTCGCCGCCCGATACAGGATATACACCTCTGATTCGCCGCCTGCGCGCATTCCGCAGCACCCACACGCACCAGTTTCCACCGGATTGGCTTGGGATTCGGGTGCAAATGTCCGTCCACTGTCAGTGGAAGTTGCCGCCCAGAGCGAGCGGCTCGGCTCCTCGTGACCTGCATGCCAGGCAACGTGAATCTGTCCCAGGTCATCTGCGGCGAGCGAACCTCCACCATCCAGGTGATGCTCTCTACGCGTCACGTTCCTCTGCGGCTCGAAGCCGCCGTCGCCATTGCTCCTGGTATAGTACATCCCCGGTTCGTCACGTTTGGCGGACATCCATGCGACGTGCACATATCCTGCGCCCAAGGCAAGGTGACCGCCACGAACGGTACCGACCGCAATGGCGGATCCCTGCAGATTATTGACCTGAATCGATGGGGTCCAGGCGGGTGTTTGATCAGCAGTGGAGGGTACGGAGGCATGGGTGTAGCGGAGGTCGCCACCGGATGCTTCGCCGGAGAAATAGAGCAGGTGCAACTCGCCATGGGTGTCGAGCAGAACCTCTGGCTGCAAGCCGCCTTCGGGGACCCGCAACAACTCGACCGATGGGTCTGCCAGCACAGCCCACGGTGCAACAATCAGAGGCAGGCAGCATAGCAGGCAGAGTGACGCAATCCTCAGAAAAATCACCCTCCGAAACCGTGGCACAGGTACTGAGATCAGTCCTGCTCGTCGGCTGCAACCTGGTGAGCATCGATGTGGTACTTGGACAACAATCGATGCAGCGAACGTCGATCGATTCCACTATGATCCGCAGAGCGCGAGATGTTACCGCCGAAGGTCTTGAGTACTTCGACGATGTAGCGCTTTTCGAAGTCCTCGATGAGGTGCTCCTTGGCGTCCTTGAAGGGCAGATCGAGATAGAATTCGGGATGCTCTCCCGCGGGCGCGTTGTCGGACTTCTTCACACTAGGAGGCAGATCTTCGGGCATCACGATGTTGTTACTCGCCAACACCAGCGCCCGCTCGATGACATTCTGCAATTCACGCACATTGCCACGCCACTCATATCCAATCAACAGATCCATCGCCTCAGGCGATATGGTCGCCGCTTCCATACCGTTCTTGTCGGCATAGACCTGCAGATAGTGATCGGCGAGCAAAGCGATGTCATCACGCCGCTCCCGTAAGGGAGGCAGGTGGATGGGAAACGTGTTGATGCGGTAGAAGAGGTCTTCGCGGAAGTCGCCTTCCTCGACGACTTGTTCAAGATTGCGATTGGTTGCACACACAAGTCGCACATCGACCTCGCGTTCCTGATTGCTGCCCAGACGCCGGAAACGTCCATCTTCGAGCACGCGCAGGAATTTCACCTGTAGAGCAAGGGGCAATTCACCGATCTCGTCCAGGAAGAACGTGCCTCCATGGGCCTCTTCCAGGAGTCCCGGTTTTGGTTTCGCCGCACCGGTGAAGGCACCCCGCTCGTAGCCAAAGATCTCACTCTCCACCAGGTTCTCGGGCAGGGCGCCACAGTTGATAGGCACGAAGGGCTTCGTCGCACGTTTGCTATTGGCGTGAATCGATCTGGCGATCAACTCCTTGCCCGTACCACTGGCCCCCGAGATCAGGACCGAAATATCTGTACCGGATATCTTCTTGATGGACTCGAAGATCTGCGCCATGGACGCACTCTTGCCGATGATATTGTCGAAACTGTAGTGGCGACTCAGCTGATCGCGTAGACTCTGGTTCTCCTGTCGCAGGGAGCGCTTTTCGAGTGCCTTTTCAATCACGATGAGCAAGTGATCGGGCGAGAACGGCTTGGGGACAAAGTCCGCTGCGCCCAAGCGCATGGCCTCAACCGCATCCTCCACAGTGCTGTAGGCAGTCATCATGATGACGGGAATCTCAGCAGCCCCTTCGCGGACCTGCCGCAGCAATTCCATGCCGCCTATACCCGGCATCTTCAAATCCGTTACGACAAGCTGGAATTCCTGTGCAGCCAGTATTTCCAGTGCTTCTTCCGCGCTGCAGGCGATGCCTGTTCCATAGCCGCGGCTTTCGAGCAGGCGCGTGCAACTGGTGGCAAGATCGACCTCGTCATCGACGACGAGAATTCGTTCGGGCATTGAGAGACTCTATCCTTTAAGCGTCCGATGCGGCGGATGATTCGCCCTGGGAACCGGCTAAATACAACGTAAAGCGAGAACCCTTATCGGGCACACTGGATGCAACCAGGTGTCCGCCGTGATCTTGTGCGATTCCATAACTCACCGACAGTCCCAGACCCGTGCCTTGATTGGGCTCTTTGGTGGTAAAAAACGGATCGAATACACGCTCGAGATGGTCAGAGTCCATGCCGATTCCCGTATCCTCCACATAGGCTGCCACGAAGTCTTCAAACTCTCCCTCACCACGAGCCGACCCAAAGGTAAGTCTTCCTCCGTCGGGCATGGCATCCACGGCATTGTTCACCAGGTTGAGCATTACCTGCTCGACTCGAGGGCTGTCGGCGATCACTGCGGGCAGGTCGTCGGTCAAATCAAGGGCTATCTCAACTTTACGACTTTCAAACAACCCCGTCGTCAATTCTGCTGAACGTTTCACAACATCGTTCACATTCAGAGGCGTCATCGTCCCTGACGCCGTCGATTGTCTGGAAAAGGTCAGTAGACCAGAAACGATGGAGCTGATCTTCTCGATCTGCCGTCTGATCACACTCAGATCCTCTTCCAACTGACCGGGACCTTCCTGAATCACCGGCGATTCACTCAACTGTCCCGCGCGAATGAGAATCGTGCTCGCTGGATTGTTGATTTCATGAGCCACACCCGCTGCCAGTTCGCCGACGGCTGCCAGTCGTGCCGCCTGCTGTAGCTGGCGCTGCGACTGCTCGAGCTCATCGGTGCGTTCCTGGACCTCCTGTCCCAGTGCGTCCTGCGCCGAGGACAGGGACGTCGCCATTCGATCAAAAGCCTGGGCCAGCTGGCCGATTTCGTCATCGCTACTGAACTGAAGTCGGCGATCGAGATGTCCTTCCCCAAGAGCCTGTGCCAGATTCGTCAGGTCGCGCAGGGGGCGAGTCAGATGGCGGACGGCAAAGTAAACTGCAAAGGCCACACCTCCCATCGTCCAGGCAGCCAGAAGCAGGTGAGCGCGCTGCAGTGCCCAACTGTCAAGACGCTCCCAGATGAGCCAGTTACCAACGGCCAGAATCGCCACGACGATCAGGCTCACACTCAGCGAAATTTTGGTGCTCAGATTCAAGAGTCGGTCGGGCTTTCCGGAGCGTGGAGTATCTGGTCCAAGTCCTCTCGTTCGTGGCGCTGGATTTCCTGGATCACACGTCGAATCTCAGTTCGTGGGGGATCCAGAAAGTGCAGGCCAATATTTCTCGTGCCGTCCTTAGTTGGACGAACACTCACGACACCCGACTGCGTCGGTGGAATCCAGTACTGAGGATCGCCTGACCAGAATTCGACGATATCCCCTGGGCTCAATTCGGTGTTGGCGCAGATCGCTGCTCCTGCCTCACTCAAATCGAAGAGACGAGCGGCGATGGGGGCGATGTCGATGACGATTTCGTCGTCAGCGCCCTGGTTGTCCTCACCCCTGTGGACGAGCCAGATGGAGATGTCCGTCTCAACTCTGATGCCAGCGCGTTCATGGAAGCCGCGACCAGCGGTGCCGAGTTTCTGCAGGATGTGATCGAGCATTTCGATCTCCCGCTCTCGTCGGCGGATGCGCTTGCGTAGATCCGCTGTCAGAAACTGACGACCACTGTTCGTGCTGAGCACATTCAGTGGATCGCTGCCGCCAGACAAGCGGCTGGCGATACGTCTCAAATTGGAGATCTCCACAGGACGAAAACCCATCGCACCTGCCTGCTGTGAAAATGTCCGCCGCAACTTGCTGCGCCCACCTGATACAGCACGCCGCTGGTGTTGATGTTCTACCAGACGCGTCACGAAGAAGACGACGATGACCAGAGCCGCAAAGGCGGCGAGGAACCATGTGACATCTGCCTTCTCATCTGAGCGGACCGTGCTGCCCATCTGCCGCCACATGCCGTCGCGGTCTAACGCCTGGACTGCTGTCACAACCCCAAATACCCAGGCAAGACTGATCCATCGAGCCTGTCCGAAGACTGCCATCTGATTGGCTGTTGGTTGGGTTCCTGTGTCAATCTTCTGGGGGAGTCCCATGACGATCACCTCCGATACATACGGAAACGCAATCTCCATGCCAGAGTGTGACCACTTGAGACCGTCTGTCGACTGTGACAGCTGTGTCGCGATTACACGTCGAGCGGGACGTGGGTGGGACAGTATGCTGGCGGGGTGAGACGTGGCTGCCCCGGAAGCAGGCAGGACGCCTGCGGCGCTTGTTCAGCTGTCGAGCTGTAGCCGGGCCTGCTCAAGCAGTTCGGACATCCCCAGCGGTTTGTGCAGGATGGGGATACTGCGACGGCGTGCTTCTTCCCAGTCGATGCTGTCATCTGTGTGGCCCGTAACGATAATCGACCGCATCCCGGGTGATCGCTCCATCAACTCGAAGGCCAGATCGGTACCGCGGCCATCTGGCAGGACCAAGTCACTTACGAGAAGGTCGAAGCGTGCTCCTCCGTGCTCGCGGCGGGCGCCAGACAGGTCCCCACATGCTGTGACTCGATATCCGGCTCCGCTCAGGACTTGCTCCATTCGAATTCGCAATTCTGGATCGTCCTCGACGAGCAACACGTATTCGCCTTGCCCTCCAGCTTCCTCTTCATCTGCTTCACTTGGTTTGCCTGCTGCCGCTATACCCTCGCCAGTGGGCAGATAGATCTCGAAACAGGAGCCTTCATCGGGCGTGCTGTCGACTTTGAGCCACCCCCCATGCGCTTCGACGATTCCATACACGACAGACAGTCCCAGGCCCGTGCCTTTGCCCGCTTCCTTTGTCGTGAAGAAGGGTTCGAAGACGCGCTCCTGCACATCTTGTTCCATCCCATGGCCACTGTCATGCACCGCCAGAAGGCAGTATGAGCCAGGTTCGCCGCCTTGTGCCTTGTCACCCTGGGTTACTACGACGTGGCGTGTCTCGATGGTCAGGACGCCGCCATCCGGCATCGCGTCCCTGGCGTTGACGCACAGGTTAATCAGCACCTGATCGAGGTTGCCGGGATCTGCACTGACGATACACACCTGGTCGTCCAACTGCAGTACGACATCGATGTTTTCGCCCAGCAAACGCCCCATCATTTTGCGTAGTTCGCCAACATGGTGATTGAGATCGACAGGTTGAGGCTCCATCCGCTGCCGTCGACTGAATACGAGCAGTTGCCGCGTAAGGTCGGCGGCGCGCAAAACGGTCTTGCGAATCTTCTTCAGATCCTCGCGAATAGACACCTCTTCGACGCGGGCCAGGAGCAGATCCACGTCAAACAGGAGGATGCCCAGCTGATTGTTGAAGTCGTGGGCAACGCCTCCTGCCAATTGTCCGACGGATTCCATTTTCTGCGCTTGCAGTAGCTGCAGTTCCAGGTGTTTCCGCTCCGTGACGTCACGGACTACGCCGGTGAACTTGCGCACGCCGTCCTCGCGGAATTCACCAACCGACAGATCCATAGGGAACTCATGGCCATCTTTTCGACGCCCACGGACTTCTCGACCAATCCCGATGATGCGACGATGTCCGGTTTCCTTGTAGCTGTGCATGTAGCCATCGTGCTCAGTGGCATAAGGTTCGGGCATCAACACCTGAACGGGTTTGCCGATCACCTCGCTGCTGTCGTAACCAAATATCCGCGCCGCTGCGGGATTGAAGGACTCAATGATGCCCTCTTCGTCAATGGTGATGATGCCATCGATGACATTGTCCACGACTGACTGGAAGCGCACCTTGCCCTCCGCCGACGCAGGATGCGTTTCGGCGAGCTCGCGCCGCAAAGCACGCACTTCTTCGAGCAATTCGTGGCGCTCTGGCTCGTCCGTCATCGAAGGACCCTATCTTTGTTGGCCAATTGGGATCTCAACTGAAGCTTTGCGAAATGTCCGATCAAGTTCACATAGAATATAACCCACCACCGGGTAAGGAACTGCCTGAGGACTTCGTGGCACGGCTGTATCGTTTGTTTGACGAGAATGAAGTGGCCCTTGGCGCCTGTCTCGATCAGATGGTGGACACAGGACCCACAGCCTTTCGCGTCAATGGTCTGCTCACGACAGTGGCGCAGGCGCACGAAGAATTGGCCGTGGCGGGTATCGCTGCATCTCCTCTGGCAGGTCTCGACGGCGTCTGGACGGTGCCTCATGAACTGCATCGTGCCCTGACCGACACGGCGGCAGCTCTTGAGGGGCGAATATATCTGATGACCCCTTCGAGTATGCTAGCAGGAATTTGCCTTGAGCCAGAACCTGGCGAGGAAATTCTGGACCTCGCCGCCGCCCCCGGCGGAAAAACGCTTCACCTTGCAGATCTGATGGGGAACGAAGGGCGGATCGCCGCCGTCGAATCCGTCAAGGGACGCTTCCATCGAATGCGGCGAAATCTCGATCGCTGTGGTGCCCAGATCGTTGACACCTATCTGGCAGATGGCCGTGGCGTGTGGCGCAAGGTGCCGGAGCGCTTCGACAGAGTGCTTCTCGACGCCCCATGTAGTGCAGAGGGCCGCATCGTTGCAGGTCAGCCGGACTCGTGGAAATTCTGGAGTCTGCGCAAGATCAAGGAGATGGTGCGCAAGCAGAGGCGGCTGGCCGAGTCTGCCGTCCATTGTCTGAAGCCAGGTGGAGTACTCGTCTACTGCACGTGCACCCTGGCGCCAGAAGAAAACGAGGCGATCGTGCACCGACTTCTGCATCGTTTCGGCGCAGCCCTGGAGGTGGAGAGTCTGCCGTTGCCCGAGACGATGGGAGTACCGGGACGAACGACATGGATGGAGAAGACCTTTGATACGCGAGTCACTGGCACGCGGCGAATTCTGCCGTCCCCTCCGTGGGAGGGTTTCTTCTTGAGCCGGCTGCGCAAAGTCACCTCGACGGCGCCCGCATGATGATGCTGAAGAAAGTAGAACGTTGTCGGATTTCTGTCGGCGCGCTGCTCATGTCCGTGCTGCTGTGGAATTGCGGTGATGGTGACAAGGGGACGAATTCTCTGTTTGAGGAGGGGGATCGCCGCAGTGTTCTGCTCGTCGTGGATGCACCGGAAGGCCACGAGTCCGCCGTCACCATCGATAGCGTCCAATGGCTGCCAACGGCTGTTTTTCCGGCGCCTGGGCAGATGCTCGAAATCGTCGGCGACTATGTCATCGCCTTCCGCAATGACAGTGAGTCGGTTTTCGAGCTCCGAGATGATCTGCGATTCTTCGACAATGATGATTTCCTCGTCGACAACTTTATCCCCTTCGATCTGCCACTGCGGCTGCCGGCAAAGTCCACAACGTGGCAACGGGGAGAATTTGTGCTGCGTGGTGGCCCGGATGCAGCGCGATTCGGCCTGCGAACCCTGCGCATTGCCGTGACGCTCGTCGAGGCATCTGCGTCAGATGGTTAGCCGGTGGCGAGTCAGGACAGATCCAAATAGAAAGGGCGACGATTCATCAGAATCGTCGCCCTCCAAAATGGTACACCCATAGGGATTCGAACCCCAAACCTCCTGATCCGTAGTCAGGTGCTCTATCCAATTGAGCTATGGGTGCATCAATTCAGCAGCCAGTGAAGATAAGGCACCCTCAGTGGTCGTCAAGAATCCAGGTCACGGTGTCTTCGTCGACAGCGCCTCCAGATACTTGTAACCGGACCCCGTATTGAATAATACGACCCGATCATCGTCGGCAACCCAGCCACTATCTCGCAACCGTCGCAGAGCCGTCAGTGTCGCACCGCCTTCCGGCGCTGGAAAGATGCCAGTGAGGCGAGCCAACTCGTGTGAATCGGCGACCAGCTCCTCGTCCTCCACGGCTACAGCCGTTCCCTGGCTCTCGCGCAGGGCGCGAAGCATCAGGAAATCGCCCACAGCTCCAGGCACTCGCAAGCCGGACGCACAGGTTTGCGCGTCTTCCCACGGTGTGGCCGTCTCTTCTCCTGCCTCAAAGGCCCGTACGACGGGAGCACAGCCACTGGCTTGGACCGATACCATGCGTGGGCGTTGGCCCGGTTCGAGCCAGCCCAGTTTTTCCATCTCCTCGAAAGCCTTCCACATGCCGATCAGACCCGTACCGCCACCAGTCGGATAGATGACGACATCGGGTAAACGCCAACCGAATTGTTCGGCCATCTCGTATCCCATCGTCTTCTTTCCCTCCACACGGTAGGGCTCCTTCAGTGTGGAAACATCGAACCATCCCTCTTCCTGTTTGCGCTCGCCAACGATCCGTCCGCAGTCGGAGATCAGTCCATCTACCAGCTCCAGATGGCCGCCACAAGAGATGACCTCCAACTGAAAGGCCTGGGGAGTATCTGCAGGCATGAAGACATAACTCTCCAGCCCGGCGGCAGCGGCGTAGGCGGCAAGGGCGCCGCCCGCATTTCCTGCCGTGGGGATGGCGAGTTTCGTTGCGCCACGCGCGGCAGCCGCCGTTACGGCTGCGGACAAGCCTCTAGCCTTGAAGGACCCCGTCGGATTCGTCGACTCATCTTTGACCCACAGTTGCTGCAGATCGAGGCTGGCGGCCAGACGCGGACAGGAGCGCAGGGGGGTAGACCCTTCCTCCAGTGTAATCGCGGCATCCCCGGGCCGCAGGGGCATGACCTCCCGATAGCGCCACATTCCCCCTTCGTGTCGCCGACTCAGGTCATCACGAGATACCGTGAATGCTGCGGCGGTAAGATCGTAGCGAGCGAAGAGGGGAGCGCCCACGTCAGACAGATTGTGCAAGCCATCACGGTCGTATCGCGTCCCCGTCCGTGTGCATTCCAGATGCGTGAAAAAGGGGCTCGTCAAGAAATCCGTCCTTTGTCGCTGACGCCATACAGGCGCTGATCGAAGATGTATGCTTCCACTGTGGGAGGCACCAGATACCGTATGGATTGATGGTCGCGCAATCGTTGCCGAACGAGGGTGGAGGAGACTTCGAATAGCGGCGTGTCGAGTTGCATGATGCGATCGGCGAAACGCTCGTGGGTGCTGATCCCTGCTTGTCGACGCGCGCCAGCCACGACACGGGCGATGGACAGGATCGCTTCTGGATCGTGCCACGTACTCAGATCACAGATGTTGTCAGCGCCGATAATCAGATGCAGATCGGCGTCCTCATGCTGGACTGCCAGTTGGCGCAGCGTGTCGATCGTGTATGAGGTCCCACCGCGATCGATCTCCAGCGAAGATGGTTCCAGCCCGGCGAGTCCGGTGATGGCCAGTTCGACCATCGCCCAGCGATGGTCGGCCGCCGTCAGATCTGCAGAACGCTTGTGCGGTGGATCCGCAGCGGGAATGAACAGGATCCGATCCAGATCAAGTTGCTCGCGCACACTCTGCGCCAACAGCACATGACCACAGTGAATCGGATCGAACGTGCCACCCAGGACACCGAGCCGTTCTCCCACGGATGCCGCTTAGGGTGTGGCCAACTCTGTCAGCCAGAGCTGGACCTGTTCTCGTAACTTGGCATCCTGTGTACTGTCGATTACCTGTTGCCAATGTTGCCTGGCTGTTTCGTCGTTTCCCTCATTGCGCTCCAATACTCCCAGCTGGGTGAGTCCGTGCAAATACCACTCGGTATCCGGAAAGCTCAGCAACAACTGGTCGTAGCTCATGCGGGCAGCTTCAAAATGTCCCTGGCGATGGTATAACTGGGCGCCGAGGTATTCCTTGCGAGCCAGGCGTTCACGGCAGGTTGTGATGCGCTCGTGGGCGATCTCAACCTTGGGGCTCGTGGGGTAGTCTTCGATGAACCGTCGAAAAGCGGTCAGCGCTTCAAAGGTCTCTGTCTGATCCAACTCGGGACGGCGTCGCTGTTCGAAGAACGCTTCGCCGATCTGAAAAGCTGCCTCGCTTGCCCATTCGCTGGATGGATACGTGTCGATGAGTCGCTGGTATTCGAAGACGGAATTGACGTAGTCCTCCATACCGAAATACGACTGTGCCAACTGGTACTGGCCGTCGGCGACCAATGCGGAGCCTGGAAAGTTGCTCACGAGGCGCTGAAAATTCTCGATGGCTTCGAGATAGCGTCCTTTGCCCAGAGCTTCGGTTCCCTTGTCGTAGAAGTGTTGGGGACCGCGCACTTCAGGAACGCCTCTGGCGGCGCACCCTGCGAATAAAAGGCAGAGCATACTCAGCAGGAGGATGGAACGTGTTTTCGAAAGATGGATGTTAGATAGATGCATTCAGCGATTAGAGAAAAAGAGGTAGATGAGGCTGCCGAGCACAGTTGTCACAATGATCGGTTCGGCAAAGCGCTCCCAGGAGCGTTTCTCGAGATTCGTGTCGGCAAATTTGTGGCTCGAATGCTGCAGTGCTTCAAGCTGTCGTCCAGGAATCCGGTCGGCGACGACAGCCTTGGCTTCGCCAACACCGACCAACTCGCCCTGGTTACTAAAATGTAGTCCAATCGTCACATGGCAACGCCGCTCGACGGCACCTGACAACAGGCGACCCCGGCCGGTGATGCCGAGATCAACAATTCGATAGGCCAGGCGCGGCGCATCTTCGGCAACACCTTCGGATCGCGTCGTGATCGGAAGTCCGGCCGCCAGGAGTTGTTCGACGAGCAATTGTTCGACGAGCCAGTTGGCGTCGTGCTCATCCTGTGACTCCAACAGCAGAGGAGTCTGCCATCCGTCCTGGCCACTCGTGATCTGCACGCGGCTCAGCGCCACACGTACCGCATCATCCGTTGCCTGGGTCAGCAGATCGAGATTGCTCGCCATCAGCGCCGCGGCAGGTGACGACCAGATGGCAAGCCACAAACACCAGCATAGCATCACGACCCGTTGAATGGTGACTGGCCGGTCAATGACGCGCTGGGCAATGACTCGCCGGGTATCAACCTGTTGAGATACAGTTCCCCTCATGGACCCTCAAGATAGCGTAGTTCTCGTCCGGCAGCGCTCACGTATTCACTAGTTGGATACGTTTCGATCAGAACGCGAAAGGCGGCGATGGCCTGTTCCTTCTGACCTAGAGAGAGGTGACAGCGGGCGATCTTCAATTGCGCGTCGTCATCCTTCTCGGTCTTCGCATAGGCAAGGACCAAATTGAAGGCGTCGAGGGCCTGACGAAATTTACCCATTCCATAATAACACTCACCAATCCAGTACTGGGCGTTGTCCGCCTCTTTGCTCTGCTGCGCTTCGGCGACAATGCGGGCAAAGGGCTTCAGGGCCTCGTCATATCTTCGTTCGCCGTAGTGAGCACGCCCCTGTTGGTACAGAGCGGCCGCATCGAGAGCAGAGGTGGCCGCCGCACTGGCTCGAACGGCATGTGGCTCAGTCGTGCTCGCCTCGGCTCTGGTCGACCGACTGCTGAGACCGTCCGAGCGTTCCCCCGCAACCAACATCTCTGCCCGCAGACGCACCAGCTCGTCTTCGGCGCGACGCAACCGGTCCGCCTGCAATTGCAGGCGACGGTGTAGAGCGGCCAACTCCTGGCGCAGTGTCTCCTGGTCCGCACGCAGTGCGTCGTCACTTGTATCGAGCCGCTGTGCCAACTCCGCCTGCCGCGCGGAGCAGCCGCCGAACCCGGTGAGGGTCAGCAGCAGACCGACACCGATCAATCCTCGACAGACAACAGTTGCAGTAGAAAGAGACCGACGCAGTGGGTTCATTCGAGCGATGCGTGAAGAGTTTGGCAAACCAAGAAGATGCACAGGTTGTGCCGGCGCGGCAAAGGAGTCCTGGCTCCCACTCTATTTGCTATCTGCCCGGAAGACAAGATCTTCCGGAGGGTTCGACGCATAGTCTTCACAGCGGTCGGCATACAGTGCGCAGGGGCCGTCGTCAGGCATCACTTTCAAGGCTTCTTCAAAGCGCGCCTTGGCCTCGGCAAACTCGAATTTATCGTATAGTTCGAGGCCCTGTTGATACAGACCCAGCATATCAGTCTGATTCTGTGTGATCTCGCCTTTGCGTTCCAGAATCTCGTAGGCTGTCGCTGGCTCTTCCTTGCCCATCACCTGGATGAAATCCAGGCGCCGCCCCTCGACCTGATCGCTGACCTGCTCATAGATCGCTTCGTTCACCATGATGCCCGTACCGTAAATCTTCTGCCCAGACTCGAACCGAGCAGCGAGATTCACTGTATCTCCCATCATGGTGTAGTCGGTGCGGGTTCGCGATCCCATGTTGCCGACGACCATCGGCCCCGCTGTGAGTCCGATGCGGACGTGACAGAAGGGGCGTCCCTGCTGGTCCCAGCGGTCGCGCAGCTGCATCAGAGCGGGCGGCAGTGCCTTCTCGCCGCGCCAGCGCTCGCGCAACTGGATCATGGCTCGCTGCTGGTCAATACAAGACATACAACCGCGCACGGCGTGATCATCATAGTAGAGCGGTGCGCCGAAGAAGGCGACGATGGCATCACCCTCGAACTTGTCGATCGTACCACCAGCCGCTTCGATGATATCGCACATATCTGACAGATATTCGTTGATGAAACTCACCAACTCCGCTGGGGTCAGACATTCAGAGATCGTCGAGAAAGCGGCGATATCGGAGAAAAAGGCGGACATGACACGTTCTTCACCACCCAATTGGCCGATCATGTCCGGGTTCGTCATGATCTGATCAACGACGGCCGGGGACAGGTAGTGACCGAAGGCGCCCTGAACGAACTCCTTCTCCTTCTCCTTGATGATGTAGCCGTAGATGGTTAGGGCCAGGTAACCGATGACGACCGTCATGAGGGGCGCGACAAATTCAAGCCATAGACCGGCGTGGGTAAACCCGAAGAAGGCGATGGCACTGTAGATGACGACAATCCCGGCGACCATACCGGCGCCGGCGAGCACGCGCAGTCGCGGCACGAGCAAGGACAGCAACAGGCCGAGGGCGATCATCAGCACTGCATCGGTCCAGGCAGGCATACGCTGAATAAAGATCCTCTCGAGAATCGTATTCAGAACATTCGGATAGATGCCGACCATGGGATAACTGCCCTGGACGGGTGTGACATTCAAATCGGTCGTACCCGGCGCGGTCAGCCCGTAAAACAGGATCTTGCCATCCACGTCCTCGGGGCTGACAAAGGCGGACGCACCATTACGTGGCTGATACTTCTGGTAGGGATAGAAATACAGAGGCCGAGCCGCGTCGGGCAGAGCACCATCGACGAACATGGAGCGAACGTAGTATTCGCTCTGGCTGACCTCACCCTCATCTTCGTCGGCCAATGCGACCAGCAAGTCTTGTGAGGTCAAGGTCGGATCCTGCCCAAGCAGATCGGCGACGAGATTTGTGCGTCGGACTTTGTCGAAAATCAGAGACAGCGTTTCTGTTGGCTCAGAGATGCCCTTTTTCTTCCAGAAATCTGCTGCCGTTAACCCCTCAGTCGACTGTATGGCACTCTCCATCTCCATCGATGCCAGGTACGCACGCACCACGGTGAGCAGAAGATCTCGGTCCGTGTAACCGGCCCCCGTGAGGTTGCCGAGTAGCTTGCGCGGATTGCGCAGAGAGGCATCCGCATCGACACGTGATTTCACGTCATCGAGCAGTGCCTGGCGATCCTGGCGCCATGCTGCTTCTCTGAGCGTGTAGTGCGGGTAGTGGGTGAATGTATCCTCCCAGCGTCCCGCCCAATTGACATTCATGTTGCCATAGCGGTCGATGGGGATCTCTACATCCTCGACACCACCATCCAGCAACTGTGCGTTTGGCAGCAGGATATGATTGCCCGGATCGATGACGACCTGCTGAATGGGCACCTGCAGCACATCAGCCGCCATCTTCAGTGCCAGAGAGGGGAACAGCACATCTTCGTAACGATAGACCAGTGGGAAGCGCCGTCGTGCGCCATCCACGTCTGGTACGGTCTGGGCGTAGGCGAAGCCTCGTGACACCTCGCGCAGCGAGCGCAGCGGTGGGTCGAAATCGTAGCCACGCCAGATCGTATTGTCTGCGTCAGCGGCCAACACGGGTGATTGCTGGCGGATGAAAGCAAGTGCCTCCTGCTTGTCAGCGCTGAGCGGTGCCAGGTGCTGCTGAATCTCTTCGATACCCAACTCGCCATGGGGAACGACGATTGTCTGGCCCAAATAGACATTGCCTGCATCGACGATGGTCTGACGGAAGAGCTCATCGTGATCAGACTTGGCCAGTAGTTCCGAGACCGTCGCCTCATCGATGCGATCGAGTGCGCGGATCTGCTCGGCAGAGACCAGATTCGTCGAGGGCTCGACAAAGAACACATCGAAGCCGACGAGTCGGGCTCCATAGTCATGCAATACACGCACGACGTCTGTGTATTTGTTCCGCGTCCAGTCCTGATAGCGACCTTCCGCTTCGATACTCTCCAGATCGATGTCGATCGTGCCCAGGTGCCGATTCATCGGCGGGGGGCCAAAGACGGAGTTGCGCACATTGAAGCGCGAGTCATAGGTGACCAGTTCAGCGCGCTCGTAGATCTCTGTTAGCGAGAACAGGAAGACGAGGAGACCCACGAGAGGGCCTAGGACAAGCTCAATGCGCTGTTCGCCTGCGTTGGTATCCGCCATGGTAGATCGGGGTCCTGGTGCCCTTAAGACAATCGGAGGGTTGTTGAGATTGGCAAAATATAGAAAAAGGAGGAGCGGCGTGGGCCACTCCTCCTTCACAAAGGTTCGTGCACTCCAGCGAATCTGTCGCTGGACGTATCAGAATCCGCTTTAGGCGGCAGGGACGCTACTGCGTCGTCAGGCGATCCAGCTCTGCTCTCGCCTTCTTTGCCCACGTTGTATTGGCGTGATCCTGTGTAACCTGGCCGTAGAACCTCGTTGCGTCAGCGGTACGTCCTAGTTTGTCGTAACACTGGGCGATGAAGAATTTCTGCATCGGCGCATTCTCACTATTGGGAGCCGCAGCCAGCGCCTTGCGCAGCGTATCGATCGCCTTGCTCAGCTTGTCCTGGCTTGGGTAGCGTTTGGCACCCTTGTAGTAGAGTCGATCAAGGATGGAATCCTCGGCCTCGGCACCACGCACACCGGCGACGGTGACCGTCTCCTGCAGCTTGTGCTCCTCTTCCTTGACCATGTCGTCGACCTGGGTCCAGATCGTATTCAGCCACTCGTCGTCAACATTCTCGTCTGCTGTCGCCTCTTCAGTCGACGTCGAGGCAGCTGCCCCCTCTTCCTGGGCCAGGGCGGGCATTGTCAAAAAGACTGCCATCAGAGCCATGGCCAGAATTCTCAAGGTCGTGTTCATGGTGCTCCTCCTGCTCCAAGGGCGTGCCCTGTGGAGTTGTGGTCAATTGACCGGTCGATTTCCTGATGTATTGCCAACTACACGCTATCTGGAAGATCGGCAACCAGATAGCAAATAAATATGACGTAGATCACTTCTGTGGGACGGTTTATGGTCCCAGGTCGAGATAACCCTCATAGGAGGGTTCCATGTCGACCACCTGCTGATAGAGGACAGCCGCCTCGTGGCGCCGGCCCTGAAGATGTCGAACGATGGCCATATTCATGCGATAGCCGGCGCGATCAGGATCAAGTGATTCGGCGCGTTCAAACATGGCGAATGCTTCATCATGGCGAGCCAGGCGGGTCAACACGACACCGCGTGCATTGAAGATGTCGGCGTCGATTGAGCCGGCCTTGATGGCTCGCTCCAGACGTTCCAGTGCCTTGGCCCACAGCGCCTGCTGCATATAGCCAGTGGCAATCCGGTAGCTCTCCTGCGTCGTCTCCGTTGCGGCGAGGAAATCGTAGAGTCCTTCGTACGTCTCGTCTTCAGCCACAACCTGACGATAGATCACATCTGCCGTCTGGAAGTCTCCAAGCAGGTGATGTGCGAGAGCGACATTGATGCGGAAGCCGGCGCGGTCCGGCTCGATCTCTGATGCACGCTCAAAGGCACTCAACGCCTCCGACGCCCGACCCTGTCGGGCGTGAACGACGCCGGCCGCATTGATCGCATCTGCATATTGCGGATCCGCACCGATGGCCAACTCAAACTGCTCTGCCGCCTGCTCAAGTCGCAGTTGCCGCAGGTAGCTGGCACCGATCTCATAGTATTCTGCCGCGTCACCTACACCGGAGAGGAAGTCGAACAATTCGCCATACGTACCATCCAGGGCGACGACTTCTTCGAAGAAGATGTCCGCCTGCTCGCGCTCACCCATCAGATAGTAGGTGAGGGCGATATTCATCCGCACACCATTGTCTTCGGTATAGGTGAGTGACTCACGATAGCGATCCATGGCGCTCTCGTAGTCACCACGTCGCGTGTCGATGACGCCCAGTGCATTGAGTGCGTCCGCCTGCTCTGGCTCCATCCCGAGGGAACGCTCAAACATCGCCGTCGCCTTGTCGAGATGATTGGCGCGCAGATAGGCGACACCGGCGTCATAGGCGCCCTGCGGTGTATCGAGAGATGTCACCGAACCGAGGGCAATCTCGTCTGTGCGTCGATCGAAGAAGTCCAGATCACGCATCATCAGACTGTCCATGACCACGACACCAGGCAACTCGATGTCCACAGCAGGCAGCACGGCCGACTTGTATGTCTGCATCCACTTCTGCACGTAGACCTGGTTGATCATGCCCCGTGGCTCGAGACGCTTGTATTCGCCCACGCCTGTGCGCCATGCATCGCCGAAGGAGAAACCGACCATCGTTGTTTCTACGGGAATCCAGATACGACCTTCCCATTCGACATACTCCGCCGAACTGGTGAAATGGTCTTCTGCCGCATCGGGATGGATGCCCGCATCAAACATCAGGTAGATATGGCCTCTACCGGGCTCATTGGCCTCGAGGAAGGCCGTGTCGATGGACAGATTCTCCAGAAGCGAGGCGTAGAGGACGGTCAGATCGTCGCAATCGCCGATCTTGGTGTCGACCCCTTCGGGCTTGGCCAACATCTCGCTGGGGTACTGCACGGTGTCAAAGATCGTGCGATCGTCGGAAATGCTGGCAAAGGGTGTCTTCTGATCCGCCTGATAGCTGAATCGGTACACGCCGAGGGCATCGTAGAGGATGGCTGCCTTGCCCATATTCGAATGATTGAAGCGGCCAGAGAGTATGTCATCGTATCTGGCGACCAACCCACGAGAGAATCCAGCTACAGCCAGGTCTGCGGGCGTCACGAAGGCGGCAGCCATGCCGGGCACATTCCAGCTGAGCTTGCCCTTGCCAGCTACGTAGACGCGCTCAAGCTGCTTCTCGAGTCGCTGTTCACGTCGATTGCGCTGATAGGTTACCGAGACGATGGGTGTGACGAAGTTGTCGTAGTAGGCGTCCGGCTCGTTGAACAGATCCGGATCGAAGGTCACAGAGAATGCATACTTCTCGGTGCTCTGCGGCGGCAGGGTGAGACGTTCTGTATGCTCGACACTCATCGTGCGCGGCAGCATGAGGCCGACTGTGACCTCGATCGGCTGCGGCGATGAATTTGAGAGGACGACATCGAAGAAGTCCGCTTCCTGGTAGTGCGGATAGAGCGAGCGGAAGATCGGATTGGGACGTACTGTCGCGTCCTTGATCTCGATGACCTTCGAATTGTAGGCCAGCGTCAGGGACGTATAGTGGGTGGCATCAAGAATCGGATGCTGCTCGTAGGCATAATCCAGCGTCGCAAAGCGATACTTCACGCCGAAACCAGCGGAGGGCGTCGTTGCGTCGCCGCGACTCTCAGGCGTGTCGAGTTCTGTGCGTACGCCGGCCCGCAGGGCCAGTTGTCCGCGAATCCAGTATTCAGCACCGAAGCGCAAATGGTCGTCCACGTCGGCAGCGATGGTGAGTCCCTCCACCGGCTTGTGGGCGAGGCCGACACGCCAGCGCGAAGCGAAGATCTGTTCGCTGATGCCGCCATCGTGCTCAACGGACGTGCCACCGAGATCCTGCACGGCAATGCCCAGACGTAGACCGTGCGGCAGTGGTGCCAGCAGTCCGATGTCAAAGCCAAGACCCGATGCAGACATGACGGACCGACCATCGAGGTCCGCATCCTGGGTGACAAACTTCAGCGTGCCGCCGATGGCTGTGTTGCCGATGTATGGCTTCAGGGCAGCGATGTTGTTGCGATAGCCGTAGGCTAGGCTCATCAAATTGTGTCCGGAATTCAGTCCCAGACCACCACTCACATCATCGAAGCCGCGATGAAACCAGTCCAACCCGACTGCATGCGCATCGGTAATCGGCAGAACATAGCCGAGATATGATTCATTCAGCCCCAGACCATAACGATCGGTATAACCACCAAGGACCTCCTGACGCTGCAACGTGGCAATCGCCGCCGGATTCCAGCGAATCGTGCTCGCATCAGAGCCGACCGCCGAAAAAGCGCCACCCATGCCAAGGGCTCGCACGCCGACATCTGTCTGTCGGGTGGCGGCACCGGCAGCTGGGTGCGCACCCAGACAGGTACACACTGTCAGCGCCCAAGCGGCACACTTCAAGGATCGTATCGTGTCGAAGCTACGGGTCATTCGTCGAAGACTTCCTCATCGATGATCACGATCTCGCCACCAACGAACACGCCTCTCGTGATTGGCACATCGTTCCCTGGAAACTTCACCTGCACATTGTAGGGGCCTGCTGGGGCGCCGAAGATGATCTCAGCAGCTGCGCCAGTGACACCTTCACTCTCAACGGTGCGTACACGAGCTGTCCGCGGCAGAACCTGCTGATAGGCCACTGTGTCATTGCTGGCGGCATCAATCAAGCGAATCTGCGCACCAATGGCGGCCAGATTGGCCCCATTCGCAGTGGGGCCCTTGCCCCGTACGAGGACTCGAAGGAACCGGTCGGCACTGCGGTTGTTGCGAAACAGTCGGTTGCCCGGTCCAAAGGGCCCAAAGCCATTGGTCGCATACAGATCGGGTGAACCGTTGTTGTCGAAGTCTGCCCAACCTGCCGACAGCTGCGCTGTGACGGACGTCGGCAGGCCCGCAGAAGAGGTCGAATCTGCAAAGATTCCACTCACATTGCCCGCAAAGAGCAGGTCTGGCTGGAACTGCTCATCGCCACCGCTGGCCAGATACAGGTCGAGGTAACCATCGCCATTGTAGTCTGCCCAGCCGGCGGCGGTCGTCAGCCATCCAGAGCCACTCTGTCGTACACCGGCGTCGGCGGCAATATTGACGAATTCGGTGCCGCCATCATTCCGATAGAGGGCATTGGCGCCCACATTGGCGAGAAAAACGTCGAGATCGCCGTCGTTGTCGTAGTCCGCCCACGCGCCCGCTTGACCGATCTGGGTATTGGCGACACTCAGGGCACAGCCGATTTCAGTGAAGGGGCCCGAATCGGACAGATCGTTGCGATACAGCGCGTTCTCCTGATCGCGATTCACGACATACAGATCGAGATCGCCGTCATTGTCGATATCGACCCAGTCGAATCCGGCCGTGTCGCGTCGGTCACCTGCACCGAGGTCGTCCACTCGATCAAAGGTGCCGTCACCCCGACTCATGTACAGTTCGTTGTCGTGGTAGAACTTGCCGATGTAGAGGTCGAGCCAACCATCGTTGTCGGCATCACCGAAGGCCGCAGACGTCTCACTGCCGGCCTTGATGAGATTCACCAGTTGCTGGCTTCTCCCCACTTCGCTGAAGGCAGTGCCGCTCGATTGGCTCTGGTAGAGGTAGTCCTGGTCAAAGAAATCCACCACATACAGATCCAGGTCGCCGTCGTTGTCGTAGTCGGCCCAGGTCGCTGCGATACTGTTCTGATCATTGTCGACACCGAGGCTCGCAGCGACGTCAGCAAAGGTTGAGTCACCCGCATTGTTCAGCAGCTTGTTCGCTGGCACCGACACGGCCGTTGCCCAATTTGCGACGTAGAGATCCAGATCGCCGTCCGCGTCATAGTCTCCCCACGAAAAGCCGGGACTATAGAATCCCGTGTTGGCGCTACCACTCGCATCGGACACGTCGGTGAAGGCCTGAGCCTGTGGTGAGGTTGCCATGAGTAAGCTGCCCGTTGCCATCCAAGTACAGATCTGGCGTACGGATGGGCGGCGGGGAGCATGGCGATTGTTTCTAACGAACAACGGCGACCACCTTTTCCGCTTGTGTGTCACCGGCAGTGACGACAACGACGTATAATCCACTGGCCACGATGTCTGCATCCTCATCGCGCCCGTCCCAGACGACTGTATTGCGTCCCGGTGCCATGGCCCGGTTACGCGCCAACACTCGTTCGACGCGTCCACTGACATTGAACACCCGCACCGTCACGTCTGCCGGGTTGCTCAAGGCAAAGCTGATATCGGTTCGATCTCGAAGTTGGCCGCCTGCCGGCGCAAAGGCTCGTGGCTGGCAATCTACCTCGGCCACTGCGACGGCACCGAGGCCAGCCCCTGTATCCTCAAAGACACCAAAGGTGCCCAGGGAGGTGATCGTCGTCGTGACCCTTGCGGCCTCCTGATCAACTGTACCGCCAACACGCACCCAGGTGCCATCGCTATCAAGAGTGAATACACCCAGTGTCGCCGCATCTGCACCGGCAAGATCGGACGCATTGTAGCCGATGGTGAGGGTTGCGGGTTTGCGCAGCGTGGCGCCCGCAGCGTCGACGCGATACGCAGGACCGACCTGGGTCTGCAGTGTGGCGATCGGTCGACCGGCCGCTGCGTCGTCGCGAATCGGCGAGATGGCGATTTCACCGTCGCTACCTGACAAGGCATTCGGTGGCAGATACAGCCGGACGCTGCCGTCGGCATTCTGGATCGTACCACCATCGCTGATGCTGGCCAGACGTGGGGCCGTAGAAAAGCGCCACGAAAAGTCCGCGTCGGCCAGTGGGCCCAGTGTGCGGCGTTCGACGAAGACTTCGTATTCGGTGAAGGGGGCAAATCCGCCCTCGGGCAGGAAATTGACCGTTGTCCGACTGGAGTCGGTGCCAAATCCAGTAATTTCAGTCACGGCAAATGTCGTGTCTTCCACGCCCAGCGCACGTGCACGCAGGGCGAATCCATCCAGACTCTGATTTGCGATCGGACTGGAGAAGGAAACGCTGATCAAAGCCTGATCGGTGCCAATGCCTTCGTCACCGTCAGCTGGCTCAGTCGATGAGACACTCGGGACTTCAGTACGGAAGCGAAAGGCGTGATCGGGAATGTCGGACTGTGGGCCGCCGACTCGACCATTGACTGCCACACTGTATTCGGAGCCGGAGACGAGATCTACCGCAGGAAGAGAAACGGTGAAGGTCTCTTCGTCGTACAGAAACTCCCCGGCAGGCAAAGCGACGGGCCGCCCACTGCGAGCGAGACGGAAGTTCAGCGGCTGAATCAAGTCTTCATCGACAGGACTTGAGAAGGTCACACTGACACGCCGCACGCCGGAGGTGATCGCCGCCGCATCGGCGGGTAGCGTGGCAACGACTTCGGGTACCTCTGTGATGAAACTCCACGTCACCGCCCCCGTTGCCTGTGGCCCCAGCAACTCGCCCTCGACGACGACGCGGTATGTTGAGCCGCTGCGGAAGCCGTCCGCCGGACTTGCCGTCAAGCTGTGTAGAGCAGCGTCATAGACGGGAGGTAGGATGGCGACGGGTTGTCCTTCGCGAAACATCTGAATCGCATCGGCATCGGTGGCTAACACGACAGCGTCGATACCGGCATCAAACTCCACCTGCACCGCCGACGTCGTCACGGGCACGCCGATTTCGTCCGCCGTCGGCAGCAATTGTGTCACCGACGCCAGGCGCGTCGCGAATTGCCAGGTGTAGTCGCCGTCACCCGTGAGGCGCAGGGGCCCACCGAGCAGTCCGGAAAGAATCACCTGATAACTGGAACCGGGCCGCAGACCCTCTTCTGGTTCGAACAGCAGGCTTTGGCTTGCAGGGTCGAAGACAGCTGTCTGACGGAGGGGAAGGTCGATGCCTTCTCGTAACACGCGAACAGCATCGCTGCGCAGCAGGCCGGCGGCAAGGACGGCCGTATCAAAGGTTGCCGAAAGCTGTGAAGCGGCGGCATCGACACTGTCGGCGTCGGCTGCGGGTGCCGTCGCCGTCAGTGCTGGAATCTGGGTGCGAAAGCTCCAGGTCGTTGATTGACCTGCGACATTGCCGACGACATCTGCAATCGCGGCACTAGCTTCGACGGAATACTCACTACCAGGCAGGAGTCCCGTTTCAGGAACGAGGGTGACCAAAACGGCTTCATCGCTCTCAGCGTACGTCGCCGTCGTGGCGATGTTGAGCACACCCAGGCGCATCGTAAAGCTCGATGCAGTCGCTGTGGCCGGATCGAGCGGCTCAGAGAACCCAACGATCACAGACGCAAGATCGGATGGTGGCACCGTAGCGGCACCATCTGCCGGGATGCTTCCCACGACAAATGGCCGCGCTGCGTCGATCAGAAAGGCGTCCGTTGAGTCGATGGGAACCAGGACATTGCCCTTTACGTCGGTCAGCCCCGCGACGGAGATTGTGGCGGTTCCAGATGGGATGCCATCGACGATCGTCAACTCACCAGACCACGTGCTGCCTGTAAATTGTAGCGGTGTCACAGTCAGGTTCTGACCGGCAACGGTTGCGGTCACAGTCGGGGTCACCGCGTCATCGATGCCCGCGTGCGCATCGGCGAATCCCAAATTGAGTGTCATCGTTTGCCCGAGGCCGAACTCGGTCCGATTCAAGGTCATCGAACTCAACTCTGGCGCCTGCGTGTCGATGATGAAGTTCGACGTCGATGACCAAGCAGAGGCAACCCCGCCCGCATCGACGGTCTGCACGGACCAGAAATACGTGTCACTCGGCAGTCCTTCGATGTCACGGAACAGATTGTGTCCCGCATTACCACGATTCAGTGGACGTCGGCCACTGACCACATCGTTGCCCTCTGGCTCGGTGCTCAAGCGCAGGTTGTACGTCAGGGACGCGACAGGTGGATTGCCATCATCACTTCCTGGCTGCCAGCTGAGTCTCACCCTCGCGGCATCATCGGCAGCGGCGAGGGTGCTGGCTGCGTTTGGTGCGAAGTTCGCATTGAATTGCTGCGCCGCCAGGTTGTCATTGACGGCGGATCTTGGTGAAAAGTCAGCTGCCCGCCCCGAACTGATCAGATCGACATCGCCGTCTCCATCAGGGTCGGCGACACTGACGGCTGAGAAGTCGACACCCACCAGATTGGACAGCGAGAGCAATTCGAAGGCTGAGTCTGGCGCTGCCTGACCGATCGTATTCTCCCAGATCTGCAGGATCGCCGTCGTGAGATTGTTGCCGCTGATGATGAGATCGAGATCCTGGTCGTTGTCATAGTCGGCCCAGGCAAGGTCACCGGCGAGCAGTCCCGGTAGAGTAACCGCTGAACGCTCCGACAACTGACCGCCATCATTGTCCAGCAAGGCCGTGTAGAGTGCGCCCGATGCAGCCAACCCTGAAAGGGCGACATCGAGGTCACCGTCCTGATCGGCGTCACCCAGGGCAAGCGAACTCGAGTGCAGCGCTTCGATCTGGGCGTCCGTGTCGCTGAAGTCGGCTGGGTGGTCGTTCTGATAGATGAGGGTCGCGGGCTCTTCGTCTGAGTCCAAACCCGTCATGATCAGATCGAGATCGCCATCGCCGTCGAGATCCGCCAACTCCAGATCGCCATTGTTCAGGCCACGCAGACCGTCGAACCCCTGGGTGTAGGCGCCGTCCCCATCGTTGAGCCAGACCGTTGAGAGGGACACGCTGCGTCCTGCTTCAATGGCGTTGCTCTGTCCGGCGTAGACCAGGTCAATGTCGCCGTCGCGGTCGATGTCACCGAAATCCGCCGCAGCAAAGTCGAGGGCGGGACTGAAGCTGACAGATGGGTCGAAGACGGATTCGAGGCCAGAGCCACTCACCCGATACAAGACGTCGGCGCGATTGTCATCAGAGATCTGACCGCCGCTGAAAAGATCGAGGTCACCGTCGCCATCTACGTCTGCCCAGGCAACGTCACCCTTCGTCAGACCCAGCAGGCCCGCCCCTGTATGCAGGCTGAGTGCACCGTCCTGATTGGCATAGACGAGTGTGCGCGCTTCGCCTGATCGATTTGTTCCCATCAGGGCCAGATCGTCATCGCCGTCTTCATCGAAGTCGCCCCAGGCCATGGACGAATTGCTCAGGGAGCGCAGGCGCTGATCAGAGGAGACGAATTGTTCAACCGTGAATTGCCCCTCGCTGCTGAAATCGGAGCGAGCAAAACCACCATCGACGGTTTGCACGCCCCAGAAGTAGGTGTCCGGTGGCAGGAATCGCTCCAGGACGTAGTCGCTCTTCAGTCCTGCATTTCCCGCACCCAAGGCAACTTGTCCAGACAGCACATCCTGTGCACCCGGCTCGGTACCGATCCTGACATTGTAACTCAGATTTGCGGACTCTACGTCGCTACCGGTGGACCAACTGAAGAGTACGCGCTGACTCGTCGCCGTCACGTCATTGAGCGAGGCGGGCGGCTCGGGCGAGCGATTCGCGACGCTGACACGGCTGTTGTAGAGCACGCTGCGCCGCTGCCCATCTTCGTCGACACCCGTTATCAGCAGATCTGCCCGTCCATCGCCGTCATAGTCTGCCCAGACCGTTGGACCGCCACTGAGGCCTTCGATTTCTTCTTCAACAGAGACGCCACTGAGGGAACCGTTGCGATTCTCCAATACGAGGGCGCGATGGTCGGAAAGGATCGTGCGCCCGGCGATGGCAAGGTCGGCGTCCCCATCGTTGTCGTAGTCGATCCAATGCGCACCACCATCGATACGCTGGAAGATGTTCAGAGAGAAATCGCCGTCCTCGCTGAGTGTTCCTGCAGGACGATTGCGGAAGATCTTTAACACGGCATACAGGGAAGCATCACGTCCGGACAGGGCGAGATCGAGGTTGCCATCGCCGTCGAAATCTGACCAGGACAGGGATCCACGTTTGACCTTGTTGGCCAGGCCCGTATTCGCGTCACCGCCGAGATCGATACCTGGCTCGAGAGTCAAGGTACCCGGGGGATCGTTCGTGTAGAATTCGGTGATCGCCGCCAGCCCGCCGTCGGCGATGATATTTTCGCCAGACAAGGACAGGTCGAGGTCGCCATCGTTGTCGATATCGGCCCAGGCGAGGTCGCCATTCGAGACATTCAGCAGGGCTTCGCTGTTGAATTCGTCCTGCGTGAGACGGCCACGATCATTCGCATACAGCCGCGTCAGCGACGTGCCGCCTGCTGTCATCCCTGACACGACCAGATCGAGGTCACCGTCATGATCCGGGTCTCCCCATGCCAGGTCGGCATACCGGACTCCCGTCAGGCTGGCATCGCCGAGATCGTCCACCTGGGTCAGATCGAGATTCAGCAACCGGTCGGTGGGGCTGGCGCCTTCCTCATTTGTGTAAATCTGAAGACTTTCATCGCCATCCTCGTTCCAACCGGCAATGGCCAGGTCGAGGTCTCCATCGCCGTCGGCATCGGCCCATCCAGCTTCGCCAAAGTAGACACCCACGAGGCGATCACTCTGAGCCACATCCTCAACGAGTAGACCGTCGTCGTTGCGCAGGACACGGGCAATGCGACGACAAGTCCCATCATCCGAGCGGATCTCGCCGATGAGCAGCAGATCCTGGTCACCGTCGCGATCATAGTCACCCCAGGTGGCGTCGCCAGCCCAGACACCGGGCAACTCGAGGCCAGAGTCCTGCAGATTCTGCGCAGCAACTGGTGAAATAGCCGGCGCGACAGTCATCGCGGCGCTCAGCCCCAGAGCCAACCATCCTGGCCGCGGCACAGATCGGAGCCAGCGCTTGGCCAACGTCGAATCGTGCTGGCCCTTCGGGCTCGATGTCGGGCGAGGTTTGTTGGTGAGTGGGGTCGTCATTGATACCTGATCGGGGGTGTTACGAATGGCGGCCAAAGATAGCACAGCCACTGCCTTGCTGCCAAACGCTTAGCTGACGTCCCGCAGCCTCGCAAGAAGATCCGTTGTGGATGTATGCTGCACATGTTCGGTGATCACGACACGGCCACCGGCTGCTTGGACGGCATCGGCACCCACGACGTCGGCGACATCATAGTCTCCGCCCTTGACCAACACATCCGGAAGTACCTGGTGAACGAGTGCTGCCACACTCGTATCACAGAACACAGTGAGCCAGCAGACGCAGCTGAGGGCGCCGACCACGGTGATACGATCCTGAAGCGTCTGCAGCGGGCGTCCGGTACCCTTTAGCTGTCGAATGCTCGCGTCGTCATTGAGACCGACCACGAGGATATCTGCAAGATCTCGTGCTGCCTCGAGGCTATGGACGTGTCCCGCGTGCAGCAGATCGAAGCAGCCATTGGTAAAGGCGACCTTCCTGCCCTGCTGGCGCCAGATCGCACGCTGCCGCAACAGGTCATCCGTCTTGAGAAGTTTTGGGTGAATTGCAGGACTCATTGGACGGAATTCGGCAGCATTCGATGGCCTTTGGTCTTTACAGGTATCCTGGCATGGCAGGTTATTTATACAGCAACGGCCCTCTGATCCAGAAGATCAAAGGGCCGCTGACAAGACGAAATGGGGTGAGTGACGGGGTTCGAACCCGCGACCTCCAGGACCACAACCTAGCGCTCTAACCAACTGAGCTACACCCACCACACAATCGAAAATCTTACTACAAAGTCGGGCGGAAATGGCGTGCCCAGCAGGACTCGAACCTGCGACATTCTGCTTAGAAGGCAGATGCTCTATCCAGCTGAGCTATGGGCACAAATCTCGACAGCGGCGATCACTTGGAGACCACCGGCGGACGGCTCGCTGAAGTCACTGGGCGGCGCTGGCGAAATACACTCGCCACCACAAGACAGTAAAGAAACGGGCTGCCTCAAACTTGCGCAACAGATCGGTGTTCTCGGCGGACCCGAACCAGTCTCACCTGTAGAAAAACCCCCGCCACCGAAGCGATGGCGGGGGTTCAATAGTGGTCGGGGTGAGAGGATTCGAACCTCCGACCCCCTGCTCCCAAAGCAGGCGCGCTAACCGGACTGCGCTACACCCCGACTCGTAGTGCGAAGACTTGACGTACGAACATCATTAATCTGCTGACGTAATTGCTGGGTTGCGGTACGGGCTGCCTCAGGATAGTCGCTGCCCGCAGAAGCAAAGATAATCGATCGCGACGAATTAACGTAGACCCCTTGTCCATCTTCGCGTAATCCGTCCCCTACAGCATGCTCGAGATCACCACCCTGGCTGCCAACCCCTGGCACCAGGAAGGGGAGGTCTGGGGCAATGCTGCGCATACGAACCATGCTGTCTGCCTGAGTCGCCCCTACGACAAGCCCGCAGTTGCCGTTGTCGTTCCACTCTACTGCTTTGCGAGCGACATGTTCGTAGACGGGCCCCTCAGACGTCTCAAGTCGTTCAAAGTCGGCAGCACCGGGATTCGATGTGTGACAGACAAAGAAGACGCCTCGATCCGCGTAGGACAGAAATGGATCAAGTGCATCCTTGCCCATGTAGGGATTCACTGTGACGGCGTCGACACCGATCTCATCGAAGATCATGTGTGCCCACTGCTCGGCGGTGGAGCCAATGTCACCGACCTTGGCGTCGAGCAGGACGGGAATGTCGTCGGGAATCGCCGCAAGCGTTTTGGCCAGCGTATCCCACGCATCGGCGCCCAGGGCGCCATAGAAAGCGTAGTTTGGCTTGTACACAGAAACCAGATCGGATGTCGCTTCGATCAGGCGCTGGTTGAATTCGATGATACCGGCAGCATTCTTTTCAAGACCGGCTGGCAGCCGGTCTATAACCGGATCAAGACCGACACACACGAGGCTGTCGTTCTTCTCCACCGTGGCGGCAAGTTTGCTAGCAAAATCGGTCATGAATCCAGGTCTGTTTCCTAATTGAAGCCAAGTGAATCTGTCATGGTTGGCACCGTGCCGAGCGAATCTGCAGCAAGTGAATCCGATGGTACTGTGCCCATGAGCGTGTCGAGAAGCGTCAGGGCTGTGTCGATGATCGCCTCAGGACGTGGGCCGATGACGAAGATCACTCTGCATTCGGTGAGGAAGTCGCCTTCGCTATCGGCCATCTTGACGCGTGTTCCAGCGTCACGGCTCACAACGACATCACTGTTGTACAAGCCATCGGCACGAATGGCTGTCACGACTTTCGGATGCGAGTTCTCACCACCGATTCTCGCATTGATCACGGCCGCCGGCAAGTCCCGTTCGTAGCCAACAACACCGGTGCTTAGTGCGTATTGACGATCTACGTGCGTAGCACTGTAGATCACCCGACCTGTTTCGTCGATGATCCTCGGCGACAAGCTAGGTTGCAGAGATGTGCCGCGTGCATCGATGATGAGTCCTGTGTAAGGCTCATCCGGCACGAAGACGATCAGCGAATCTGAGACGGGCAATTCAGCCGGTACCGCATCGAGGGATGACATCGAATCCGGCAAGACCGCCGCAGCGAGTCCATCGAGCAAACGCAACTGCAGATCGAGCAGATACAGTCCGTCTTCCTGCCGACGACTTCCGGGGACCACCGTGGCGCCGCGCACGAGTCCCTCGACGGTGGCTCGAACTGTGTCACTGGCAACCATCGACATACTCACTGTCGTGCGTGCGTCCACCTGAACGCCACCGACGACTTCCAGCAACTTCCGGTAGGCGGTGACCTTTGCGGCACGGAAGCCGAGAAGACGAGCCTGCACGGGGTTCGTGATACTCTCCGGCGCGACGCCTTCACCTGTGACGATGAGGACACCATCCGTCCAATCGAGCTGTCCCTCAACGAAGTCGCCCTGTGGCGTCTGCGTGGACACCGTCCTGATGACGCCACTTGCAGCGACATGACCGGAAGGTTGCGACGCTGCGGGTGCAAGGGTGCACAACAGCACGACGCAGAGACGTTTGTTGAGGAATCGGAACACGATATGCGACGGCTCCAGACTGGCCGAGAGGGTGCTCACCGCAAAGGGTGAACGAAAGATTAAGTCTGAAGTGGTCCTGTAAGCCGAGTTCTGTCAGCACACGTCAACGGCCAGGCCGACGGCGTGTACCCAATGAGCATTCATCTGGGACGACAGTTACCTGCCGCCTCATGCAGCCTACCCGGGAGTCAGACGAGGCGGGCCACCTCTTCTCCCCTATTTGGCCTTGCTCCGGGTGAGGTTTACCATGCCGCCTCCGTCACCGGAAGACGCGGTGAGCTCTTACCTCACCATTTCACCCTTACCCGCCACCGGGTTTGACCCCTCATGACGGGCGGTTTGTTTTCTGTTGCACTGTCTGTGGGGTTACCCCCCCTGGGCGTTACCCAGCACCCTGCCCTGTGGAGCTCGGACTTTCCTCACCGGTCGAAACCAGCGCGCTCATCCGGACCACTTCAGTTCTATCGTACTTCAGTTCAAGTGGCACTGCAGTTCAAGTGGCACTGCAGTTCAAGTGGCACTGCAGCGCCTAGGCCGACTCATCATCCCAGACGATGATTGCACCACAACTCTCACAGATGATGACCTCTTGAGCACGGCGAACAATGCTCTTCATCTGTGCCGGCAACTGTCGATAACAAGAGCCACATGAGCCCTTGCGCACAGCGGCTACCGTGAGACCACGAAGCCGTTTGACCGTCTCATATTGGCGCAGCAGGCTGGGCTCAAGGCCCTTGGCTGCTTTCGCACGACGTGTCTGAATACTGTCGACCTCGCCCTGGATGGAATCGAGCTTGGCCTGCAGGTCGTCGATGTGCGTCTGTTGATCCTGACGCACTTCATCGGCATCTACTTTTTCTAGGTCAACCTGCTCGCGGGTCTTTTCGGAACTCTCGATGAGTTCGAGAATCTGCGACTCGTACTCCGACATCTTCGCCTTTGCCGCCTCGACTTCGATCTGCAGCGCATCATATTCTCGATTGGTCTTCACCTCGGAGAAGCGTGCTTCCAGCTTCTTCAGCTGGTCTTTGGCCTCCTCCAACTCGCGCTCGTAATGACGCTGACCCCGTTCGGACTCTGCGAGTCGTTCCGTCAGTTCCTTCAGGGAACCTTCGGCGCGCTCGATTTCTGCCTGACGTTGGGTGATTTCGGAGGGGTATTCGCTCTTGGCCTCCTCGAGACTGCGGAGCTCAAGATCGACCTCCTGCACCTGCAACAACTGCATCAATCCGTCCTTCAAGGACACTCGCTCTCTCCCGTGCTGGTAGCGGGGGACTTGGCTCGGATCATCACGCCAAAAGAAAAGTGCACCGCAGGGTGCACTTTTTCATGCAGGGCGGATCAAAAAAAGCCCTCGTCCATGACCAGAGAACATAGATGCAGGTCGAGCAGTCGGCAACCCTGAACTCATGGGTGAGAAGATCCGGTGGCCCCCAGCATTCTCTTCGCAGCAGCAGCCATGTGATATGGCGTAAGCTGGTGTTTCTCCAGTAGATCGTCGTTTTCGGCGGACTCACCGAAGACGTCGTCGATCCCCATGCGTAGAATGCGCGTCGGCAGATGCTCTGAAAGAGTCTCGGCAACGGCGCTACCGAGACCGCCGATGATTGTGTGATCTTCACCGGTGATGACCATTCCTGTATGCGCCGCGGCGATGATGGCGTCCACATCGAGTGGTTTGATGGTGGGCACATGCAGCACATAGGCTGAGATGCCATCCGCGTCGAGCAATTGCGCCGCCTGCAGGGCGCGAACGCTCTGCTCACCCGTCGCGATAAAGGTGATGTCATCGCCTTCTCGCAGGATACGCGCCTTGCCGATCCTGAATCCATGGTCCGGGTCATTTTCGTGTGCAGCATCGAAGATCAGCGGCTGGGGGTCGCGCGTGAGCCGTAGATACACGGGACCCTCGTGAGCGCTTGCGGCGATCATGGCCGAATGCGTTTCCACGCCATCTGCCGGTACCAGTACCGTCATTCCCGGCATGGCTCGCATGACGCTGATGTCGGATATGTCTTGATGGGTCTTGCCCGTCTTGCCCGTCAGCAAACCCGTGTAGCTACCAGCGATCTTCACATTCAAACCAGGTTGAGCGACGACGACGCGCACCTGATCCAGATCGCGATTCACCAGAAACACGGCGAAACTCGACAACCATGGGATCAGGCCGCAGGAGGCCATGCCGGCGGCGACGCCCATCATGTTCTGTTCGGCGATCCCCATTTGCAGAAAGTGCTCGGGGCGCTGGCGGGCGACGATATCGGCTTTCGTCGAATTGGCCAGGTCCCCATCAAGGACAAACACACGCGGGTCCTGGTCGATCAGTTCGACCAGGGTCGTTCCGAAGACGTCGCGCTGGGCGACCCGTTCAGGGCGAATCTCGTAGGAGGGGTTCATAGGGCGGCCTCCTGTTGCGCAAGTTCCTCGCGGGCGACGCGCAGATCCTCATCTGTCACCGGCTTCGAATGCCAGCTGTAGTCATTCTCCATATAGGAGATGCCCTTGCCCTTCACCGTTCGCGCAATGATGAGCGTGGGGCCCTCGGTGTATGCACGGGCACTACGACAGGCAGTGAGAATCTGCTCGAAGTCATGGCCATCGATTTCGAGCACGTGCCAGCCGAAAGCAGCCCAACGTTGCGCCGGATTGTCCTGTGGTGGTTGACGGGCATCGCTTTCATACCCGGCACCCGTTGCCCAGCCGAATTGCTGCAGGCCATTCAGGTCGAGGATCGCCGTCAGATTGTCGAGTCCATAGCGTTGGGCGACGAAGGCAGCTTCCCACACCTGGCCTTCCTGGGAATCGCCGTCACCCAGCATGACCCACGTGTGGTAGTCGTGCCGCTGAATTCTGGCGGCCAGTGCCATGCCAATACCTGGTGACAGGCCCTGGCCCAGCGAACCGGTGGACATATCGATTCCCGGCAGGACGGACATGTCCGGATGACCCTGAAGCCGGGAGTCCACGGCATCGAATGTCTTGAGCTCCTCTTCCGGGAAATATCCCCGTGCCGCAAGGGTCGCATACAAGCCGATGGAACAATGCCCCTTTGACAGGATGAAGCGATCTCGACCTGGATCGTCAGGTTGCTGTGGATCGATGTTCATCACTTCGAAATACAGCGCTGTCAGGAGCTCTGTCGCCGACATGGGGCCACCCAGGTGGCCGGCGCCAGCATGGTGTACGGACTCGACGACGCCGCGGCGAATCTGGATGGCCGTCTGACGCAACTGCCGATGGCGTTCGACGGATAGAATGGTTGAGTCCATTGGTTATTGCTGCCTCAAAGCGCTGGCCTCTTCGCTGCGCCCAAGCAGGTCGAGGACATGCGCAAGATCATTGACGGTGCGAGCCACATCGGGATGATCTGGCCCCTGCAGTTGTCGTTGGTAGTCCAAAACGCTGCGAAATTGTGTTTCTGCTTCGCTGTATTTCTGTCCCACATACAAGCCGTAGGCCTGGGCATACTGACGCAGTCCTGTCGCGCGTGCACCCATGGCTGATGCAGCCATACTGTCACCTTGCGCAAGCAGAACACGCGCCTGGCCAGCAAGCACGAGTGACAGATGTTGGCGCTGTGGCGTCAAATCGATCCAGCCATCGTCAGCAAGCGACATGAGCTGTGAAAAATATGCGTCGGCACGATCCAGCTGCTTCGTACGCAGGCAGATATCCCCCAACGTACCGAGCGTCGTCAGCAGATCATCGGCGGCGACGCCGGTCGTGCGCAGGCTGTCCAGTTGCAGCGCGAGGATCGACTGAAACAAGCTGTCCGCTGCGGCGAGGTCGCCACGACCCGCTGCTTGATGGGCGAGCCCTTCCAGCGAGCGAACCACCAGTCTCAGTCTGCCGTCTGCCCGAGCCAGATCTGCTGCCGCCTCGTAGTGAAGCTGAGCCGCTGCGAGATCCTTGCCTTCTAGGGCACCGCGCGCTGCCTCCATCTGTGCCGACCATGTGACCAGCCCGGTGTCTGGCTCCGGTTCCGGCGTGCAGTTCCAGGCGAGTACTACCGTCAAAAGAGCGGCGGCTAGAGATCGGTGTTTCACCCGTCCTCGGGAATCGTATTGAGACTCTCTTGGATCATCTCAGTGAACTGACCGTCGCCAGCCAGCTCCAGCCCGGTTTGCAGGATCTGTCGTGCTTCCTCGTGTTTGCCGGCGCTGCTGAGCGTGATGCCGTAGTAATAGTGTATTTGCGGATTTTCCGGTGCGCGCTCAAGGGCCCGTTTATACAAGGGCAATGCTTGTTGGGTCTTGCCCTGCATGGCGAACACGGATCCGGCATTTAACAACGCCGTCGCGTCCTCTGGATCGACATCAGCGGCCTGCAGGTAAAAGCGCAGGGCATCGTCCAATTGTTCGCTACGGATCAACAGACCACCAATGTGATTGAGCAAGCGGGCATCATCTGGCTGCAGGTGGGCGGCACGTTGCAGCTTGTTGAGGGCTGCTTCCCACAGGGATTGCTTGAGGAGAAATGCCCCCAGACGGTAGTGGTTCGCTGGATCCTCTGGTGAGGACAGGATCGCCTGTCGCAGGTGGCCGAATTGTGTCGCCGTCTGTGGATCGAGGGCATGGAATTTCTCGAGGCTCGCAGAGGCGGTGGCGACCAGTTCTGTATCAATCTGTTCGCCGACGACGCGGATCCGCTCCCATGCTTCGACCATGCTTGGATCGAGTTCGGTTGCGAGCTGGTAGGCTTCTAGCGCCTGAGCGACGGCACCCGCCTGTTCATGGGACATGCCCAGCAGGTAGGCGAAGGTCGCTTCCTGAGGCAGGAGATCGCTTGCACGTCGGATCGCTTCGACGGCCTTTTCTGGACGCTGGATGGTTCGATAGAGATCGGCCAGTCGTCGATGCATCGAAGGCTGAGTCGAGTCCAGTTCGACGGCACGCAACAAGTGCATTTCGGCGTCCTCGAATTGCTGCAGGCGAAAGTAAATCCCGCCAAGATTCAAGTGCGCCAGGGCGTAGTCTGGATGATGCCGAAGGGCCCGTTGAGCGGCCTCAATGGCGTCGCCATTCTGCCCCTGAATGGCCAGGGCAGTGGCGAGAAGGTTGTTGAGCTCTGCATGGGTCGAGTCGAGGCCCAGTCCCTCGCGGGCGAAGTCGGTTGCCAGCGTCGCCTGTCCCGTGCCAAGTGCGCCACCGGCGCGTTCGAGAAGCGTCAGCAGGTCGGCTGTTGCTTCGACGGGCTGACTCTCTGTAGCGGCGGGTACCGGTTCAGTTGCAGGGCGATCACATGCAGTGAGCGCGGCGATCGCACAAACGGCGAGGACGTAGAAGGGTCCAGACTTGCCGTCTGACATAGGAACAGGCTCCGGAGAGGGGCATCATGTTGGTCGAGAAGCTATCGTCGGCCCCCGCAGGATGCATGTCAAGAAGGGACAGCGGCCACCTCTGCTGGAGGGCTCCACACTCCCGGTGGCCTGTACACCGGAAACGGTTGCACAGAGGATAGCGGCCGCTGCCCCACTGATCATGGTCGATCTGTGCATTGTAGAGATGAGCAGACTCAGGTGGAGGATTCGCCGTGGGAGACGAAAAAACCCCGGTCGCGACAGTCGGCCGGGGTGAAAAGGCGAATGGTGGGCGATGCTGGATTTGAACCAGCGACCTCCGGTATGTGAAACCGGCGCTCTAACCAACTGAGCTAATCGCCCTTCGCGCAATCGTGAAGACTGCTTCGAATGGTGGGCCCACCAGGACTCGAACCTGGGACCAACGGATTATGAGTCCGGCGCTCTAACCAACTGAGCTATAGGCCCTTCGTACGCTTTGCTGGTGCTGCTCACCGCAGAATCAAAACATCAGCGCCTGAACGATCACGGTCAAGACACAGAAATCAGTTGGCTTCCTGATTCGGTGGATCCGTCAGCGCCGTGCGACTGTTGATCAGCTCGCGCACATGGGCATTGAGGGATCGCACCTCGTTTTCGAGGCCCGCCTCCTGTGCTTGTCGCAGGCGCCTCGTCGTGTCGTCGATCTGCCGTGTCAGGCTCTCGCGACGAAGATGAATCAGGTGATCACGCCAGAGCTGGCGTTCCTGTGCCTCATCGAATTCTTCCAGTGCACACGTCGCCACCAGTTGACCTAGTGGGTCGTCGCCAAGTTCGCTCACCAGGGCGGGTACATCGATGCGATCGACATTGCCGAAACGGTCTTTCAGAAGATCCACCAGGCGAATCACAAAGGGATCTGTGAATTCGTCCGCCGCCAGCCGTTGCATCGTGGGGCCGATGTATTGTGGAACTTGCAGTAGCAGGGCGGCGAACTGTCGTTCGAGTCGATGCGCCGGCGTTGGCGGTGGCAGGAATTGCTGAATCGGTGGCGTTGGATCGACCATGGCGGGCGCCGGCTGCTGTCGTTGACGCTGCCGCTTGTCGCTCGTGGCACGCTGTGCGATCGATTGCTGAACTTCCTGGCGCAGGGCCGTCTCGCCGACGCCAAATCGCTGCGACACACGCCGTAGCATCAGGTCTTGCTTGACTGTTTCTGTCGTGTCGCCGAGCAAAGGCAAGAGCTGTTCGATGGCGCGTCTGCGTCCCTGCACAGAGGTCACGTCCATCGTCGCCACCATGTGATCGAGATAGACGTCGAGGGCGGCGGGCGCCGCGTTGACGAGCTGATCGAGGGCTTCTTTGCCGGATTCGCGCACGAGCGAATCCGGGTCTTGTCCGTCGGGCAGGGTGACGACGCGAACATCCAGGTCGGTTTTCAGCAGAATGTCGATGCCGCGGACCGCCGCATTGGAACCGGCGGCGTCCCCATCAAAGATCAGCACCACGCGATCCGCATAACGCGCTAGAAGTTGTGCCTGGTCGGCGGTGAGTGCCGTGCCGGAAGCGGCAACAACATTGTCGACACTTGCCTGTACGAGGCTGAGCACATCCATGTATCCCTCGACGACGAGGGCTGTCTTGCTGCGTCGAATCGGTTCACGGGATCGGCTCAGACCATAGAGCACGCGGCTCTTGGAATAGATCGGTGTTTCCGGTGAATTCAGATACTTCGGCTGGTCCTCATCAGACATCGATCGGGCACCAAAGGCGATGACCCTGCCAGAGAGATTGCTGATGGGGAAGATGATGCGCTGCCGAAAGCGATCGTAATGGCCCTGGCCACGTCTGCTGGGAGACACCAGGCCGGACTGCGACAGAATCTCAGGGGAAAACTGACGACGGCCCGCGACTTCGAGGAAGCTCGTCCAGCCCGCCGGTGCGAAGCCGAGTTGCTCGTGATCGATGACCTCGTCACTGAGGCCGCGTCCTCGCAAATAAGCCAGGGCCGGTTCGCCTTCCGGTTGGCGGATCATGTGGTGGTAATATTTGGTCGCCAGGTCATGAGCGCGGAAGAGCGGATCGAGTCGATCCTCTTCACCATGGCCCTGCTGCTTTGGCAGGTCGATGCCAGCACGTTCGGCGAGGAAGGTGACAGCCTCCATGAAGCTGACCCGATCTATCTCCTGGACGAATTTGAACACATCGCCCCCTACTCCACAGCCAAAGCAGTGGTAGATCTGCCGCTGTGCATTGACGTTGAAGGACGGAGTCTTCTCGTCGTGGAATGGGCAAAGACCGGACCAGTTGTTGCCTCGCTGACGCAATTCCACATGTGCCCCGACGACGTCGACGATGTCAGAGGAGTCACGGACTCGCTCGAGGGTTTCTTCCGGAATGCGGGCCATGAATAGTGGGCAGGTCGGTTGGGGGAGAGGAACGGACCTGAAAAACTACGTTGCGGAGCGCCAGCGGCAAGTTGCCGAATTATGTGCTGTCGCTCTGTCCAGATATGGTGGTAAGACGCAGTTGCCTGGTACAAGGGGTTGTGGAGGGTGGGGCGCACCTGAGATCATTACGGGCCGGTGTGCAGGATCACATATTGCAGCGGCGTGCTTGTGTATCTTGTTGACTTGGGGCCGTGATCACCACGGTAAGCACATTTGCTCAAAACGCCTGTAAGTTACTGTAAATAAGCGTGATGGATGAGTTGTTCAAATTGTGCATTTGCAGAGGCATTCGCAGAGGAATGCATGGGAGCGGTCCATTGCCCGCTACCCCGTTTCCTCTCCTGTAGGACGCTAGAATTTGCTTGACTTGGCCTTTCATTGCCCTAACTTTACGACGCTTCTATAGTTCCGTAAGGATTAGTGTGTCTGGATGTCGACCCTCACGTCGCCTCCCTTGCCCTATCACTGGCAAACACACAGTTTCCTAGGCGGTATGCATTTTATGTGTATAAGACCAAACAGCACTTCAACAAGACAATCAGGCGAACATTTCTAGCTCACAAGCAAATAACGACTTCGACTTCGAGATCGTGTGAATTGATGAGGAGGATTGAGGATATGTCGAGAGGCAAAGGGATGCTCTTCGCTCTCGTAGCCATTGGGTCCATCATGGCTTCACCCGTCCTGGCAGCTACGACATCTGGCGCTGTTGCAGCGACGGACGAGCGTGCTCCAGCGACAGTTACTGATGTAACCGGATTTCCCGGAACAGCCGGTGTCGAAATCTCTTGGGCCCTCTCGGCTTCTGATTTCGTCCGCCAGTCACCGACGGGATCCGACTTTACTTCGGGCGGCAGCTTCAGCAACGTCAACGACGTCGCTGCTTACAACATCTATCGCGATGGTGAGTTTGCCGGTACGGTTCGGGCAGGCGAAATGATGTTTGTCGACCTTGAAGCAATCGGCACCAGCATCGTCTACACGGTGACCGCCGTGGATGCCGCCGGAAATGAGAGCGCCGATTCTGAGGGTGCCATCGTTTCTCTTGGTCCACCTCCGGCAGCTGCCATCACTGTTCCTGACGGTGACTACGGAGTCGTCGACGCCGACGCGGTAGTCAGCCAGACCATAGATATTGCCAACAACGCCACGGACGCGGGTGCGGTTCTGACGGCGACGATCACAGTCGACGGCGATGGCTTCAGTGCCTCTGAAGCGACGATCACCGTAGCACCTGGTGAGTCGGCCTCTGTGGACGTCAGTTTCGACGCCGCCGCAGTTCTGAACATCAATGCGATCTATGCCGGTTCCGTGACGGTGCGCACGAACGATCCTGACAATCGCGAGACCAACTATGCGACGGTCGCCGAGATTGTCGATGGTGTCGGACTTCCTGCGCTTGATGTCACGCCCGCGAGCGTCTCGTTTGCTCCCACGGTTGTCGGCGACACACGTGCTCGGAACATCGTCATCAGCAATGTCGGTGGTCCGACTCTTGAAGGTGCAATAACGATCTCCGGGGACGATGCCTTCACCATCTCCGCTGACGGTAGTTATTCACTCGGCGCCGCCGGTACTCAATCTGTCGCTGTGACGTTTGCCCCGGGCGCAGTCGCCACCTACACGGCAACCATCACGATCACCAGCAATGATGCCAATGCGACAAGCACTGACATTGAAGTGAGCGGTCGTGGTACCGACGCACCTGAAGGTCCAGGTGTGATCGCGACTCCTGTCACGAAGGTCGCAATGGCTTTCAACAGGGCCTTTCCTACCGACCAGGTTGACATCGACGCTCTCAGAGATCAGATCATCGCAGCGCTCGCCGAAGCGCTCGGTATTCCCATCTCTCGCTTCATCGATGTTGTCCTCACCGAGGGTTCGGTGATCGTCAACTTCACGATCACTCAGACGACAACGACCGAAGGTGAGCCCACTGCCGCAGAGGCCGTGGCTACCCTCGAAGCTGTCATCGCCGACACGGCAACGACCAACGTGATTACGGACATCGCACCTGTGACGTCGGTTGTTGACAACTCCGAAACGGTTGTGTTGCAGCCTGAAGACGCCGACGGCAATCCTGTCCTTGGTTGGTTTACACTCGCTTCCAGTGGCCAGGTCGGGATCAATGATTTCTTCGCCTTCGCCGCAAAGTTCGGTACCGTCACCGCTGACGCCGATTTCGACTCCAAGTTTGACCTCATAGGTCGCACAGCGGGGTCCGATCCGGATGGCTTGGTCGGAATCGACGATTTCTTCACCTTTGCCGCCAATTTCGGCAAGATCGTTGCCAACGCAGATGAGATCCTCGCCGCTCTGCAGTAACTGGCGTCGTCTGCTGTTGAACTGAAGTAAGCCCTCGCCGATTCATCGGCGAGGGCTTTTTTTTGTCCGAACTGTCAGCTTGTCTGCGGTGTGAACTCTCCATCGGATTCAGCGCTAACTGTAGGCGCACTCTAGAGTTGTAAGCGTCAGATCTTCGAAATTCTGCTTGACCATCGTCGGGAAACCCGATACCATTCTGAATCTAGGGCAGGCTGCCATGAGTTGGCAGCCTGTTATCCCTTCGTACCTTGGCTTTACGTTCACTGCCAGGAACCCGCACCGGAGATATTGGAACATGCGCTCCCAACCCCATCGTCTATTGTATGCGGTGGCGCTTGTCGCCGTCGCCGCCGTCGCCTCCATGGCAGCCGATTCCGACCCGGTCGCAGCGGTAGATAACATTCCTCCAGCTCCTGTGACGCAACTGCGTGCTCTGAATACGGGCAACGATGTACTGCTCACGTGGGCCCAGTCAGCGGATGATGCCATTTCATTCACGCCCTTTGGTGATGCCATTGTGCCGCGGGGTGGCGTCAATGGTTATCGGATTTATCGGACGGTCCAAGGTGAGCCAGCTGAGTTGCTCGGCGTCGCGTCACCGGGACAGACTGAATTCTCCGATCCAACGGTGACCAACGGTATCACCTACATCTACACGGTGAATGCCTTTGATCTCGACAATGAGGTCGAGCCAGTTATCGAGCCCGGTTCAGCCGATGACCTTGCCCGCATCATCTTCCTCGGTGGTAGCCCGCCGGATGTTGTCGTCGTCACACGGGTACAGAGTCAGATTACTTTCGAAATTGAGGTAGATGTCACCGACGAAGTCGCCGTGGAGGGACTCGTCACCGACTTCACTGCTCTCATGTCAAACTTGCTCGGTATCGACCCGGCGCGGATCAATATCATCGCCGTCACCGCAGGTAGTGTCATCATCGATTTCGAGATTCTTGATGTCGAAGGTGCAGGGGACGAACCGGCGGCAGACGTGGCGCTGGCGAATCTGCTGACGATCATCGCCGACGATACGGCGGATGAGTTCGCCACGATTGGTCCCATCCTTGCAGTTGAGGACAACACAACGACGGATACCGTCGTGGTCCCGCAGCCCGTGGATGCAGAGGGCAATGTGATCAAGGGTTGGTTTACAAGGGCGGGCTCACAGGTTGGTCTCAACGACTTCTTTGCCTTTGCGAGCGCCTTCGGCAGCAACGACACGGCGGCCGACTTCGATGGGTCCTTTGATATCGTTCCCAATGGTGCCGTTGACTTCGATGACTTCTTTGCTTTCGTCGCCGACTTCGGCAAGATCGTGACCAACGCCGTTGAAATTCAGGGTCTGCTGAATCAGTAGGTAAAATGCTTTTGATGATCGGGGGCCGGTTCAAAATGAATCGGCCCCCGGCCATCCTTGACAATCTCTCATCGCCTAGATACTTTTTTCATACCTGAACGACATCGCTTCCTCAGCGAGTCGAAGGATTCTGGTCCGGCCCTCTCCGTAAGTACATTGGCCGGATGACGACAGGTGGTTTTGGAATCCTTCTTTTGATCTAATACAAAACTCTGATCTAATACAAAACTCCGTACACGATCCGCCGCTCGCACGCCATTTAACGATGGCCAGCTTATCGACGACGGCGGCAACTTCGGCTTACCGATTTCCCAAATCAGCCTACATTCCAAAAAAATCCCGATATACAAATCCCGACCTACCCGTTGTACCCTCAATCGTTTCGGACGCCCAATGTTCAGTAACGAGATGAGGTCTGGGCTCTACGCGCCGGACGGTGTCATGAGTTCAACGAACAGTCTCGGAAGGTTGTCTGGGCGACGCCCGGCAGACCTTCCCTCCCTTCACTTTTTTCAGAGTTGGATCGAGTACCATGCCCCCGGAGCGTAACAATGATCGCAGCGATAATCGCAATGACAGTCGCAGCGATAGAGGTGGCCGAGGAGGTCGCGGCGGTCGCGGCCGCGGCAGCAGCAGTGGCAATCGAGGCGGCAATCGTGGTGAACGCCCTGCCTCCCAGCGCGCCAGATCTCAGGCACAACAGGCGCAGGTAGCAGAGGCCGAGGAACTTGAAGCCGAGGCAGCTGCCGTAGCCGCTGAGAAGAACGGTGACCCCAAGGATCGTCTGAACATCATCGAGCTGCAGGCGATGAACATCCTCGACCAGCAGGCCCTGGCCAAGGAGCTCGATGTCCCAGACTATCACGCGTTACGCAAGCAAGAGCTGATCTTCTCGATTCTGAAGGCCCAGACTGAAAAGTCAGGGCTGCTCTTCGCCCAGGGCGTGCTCGAAGTGTTGGATGAAGGGTTCGGATTTCTTCGATCGCCGACGTACAACTATGTGCCCGGGCCCGATGACATCTACGTGTCTCATTCGCAGATCAAGCGGTTCAGTCTGCGTACAGGTGACACGATTTCCGGACAGATTCGTCCACCGAAGAATGATGAGAAGTATTTCGCCCTGCTGCGGGTGGAGACGATTAATTTCGAGGATCCCGAGGTTACGAAGAACAAGACGATCTTCGAGAATCTGACCGCCCTGCATCCGCGCGAGCGCTTGACTCTCGAGCATGATCCGAAGGACATGACGACGCGGATTCTTGATCTGCTGTCACCGATTGGCAAGGGGCAGCGTGGTCTGATCGTGGCACCGCCCTTCACGGGCAAGACGATGCTACTGCAGAAGCTGGCCAATGCGATCACGAAGAATCATCCCGAGGTTGTTGTCATTGTTCTGCTGATAGATGAGCGTCCGGAAGAAGTGACCGAAATGTCTCGCTCGGTCAATGGCGAGGTGGTCAGTTCAACTTTCGATGAACCTGCTACGCGACATGTCCAAGTCGCCGAGATGGTTATCGAGAAGGCCAAACGTCTCACCGAGCACAAGCGCGACGTCGTCATCCTCCTCGACAGCATCACACGTCTGGCTCGTGCTTACAATGTGGTGACGCCACACTCCGGCAGAATTCTGACGGGTGGTGTCGACTCAACCGCTTTGCAGCATCCGCGACGGTTTTTCGCTGCAGCACGTAATGTCGAAGAGGGTGGGAGTCTCACCATCATCGGTACGGCCCTCATCGACACAGGCTCACGCATGGACGAGGTGATCTTTGAGGAATTCAAGGGTACCGGCAACATGCAGGTGACCCTTGATCGACGCCTGAGCAATCGTCGCACATGGCCCGCCATCGATGCCGCATCGACGAGCACACGCAAAGAAGAATACCTGCTGTCCGAATTCGAATTGAGTCGGTCCCATATCCTACGCCGAATTCTGGGCCAAATGGGTGTGACCGAGGGGTTGGAGTTCCTCCTCGAGCGCATGGGCGGCAGCAGTTCGAACGAGGAATTCCTCAAGGCGATGAACGACTGACCGTCGCTTCGCTCCTGTCAGTTTCGGAGTTTGCTGCGCAAACGTCCGGACAGGCCGTGCCGACCAGTGGCTCTGAGTTGCCAGATCTGATGGATGCTGTACTTTTACCACTTCCCGAGAACCTGAAGAGCAAGAAAAACAGGCTATGAGAAAAGACATACACCCCGACTACCGTGCCGTCGTCTTCCTCGACGTGAGTTCCGATTTCAAGGTGCTCACCAAATCGACGGTGAAGGCAGAAGAGACCATCAAGTGGGAAGACGGCAACGAGTATCCCGTTGTCCGCTTCGACCTCAGCTCAGCGTCCCATGCATTCTACACCGGCAAGGATCAGCAGATCAATGACCGCGGTGGACGCATTCAGCAGTTCCGCGATCGTTATGAGAAGCAGGCTGGTGAAGCTTCCGATGCGGCGGCAGAGTCTGATGCCTCCTCCGAGGTAGTAGCGGAGCAGACAGCAGACAGCTAGTCCAGCAACGCGTCAAGTATTGAAGGGTGATGGTCCCCATGGGGTGCCGTCACCCTTTTTGTATGTCTTCCACGCATGCTGTGCTACAAGGATGAGGTAGGATGGGCGAGTCGCGTCAGAGCGAGGATCTGCCAGTGGGCGGTCAAGCCGTGATCGAGGGCGTCATGATGCGTGTCGAAGATCGCGTCGTCACCGCCGTTCGCACGCCGGAGCAGGAGATCGTTGTTCGTGAACAGCAGCATATTCCCTGGGCGCGACGCTTTCGCATCCTGAAGGTGCCCATACTGCGTGGCGCAGTGGCATTTTTCGAGATGATGATCATCGGTCTGCAAACGTTGAACTTTTCAGCCGACGTCGCCATGCAGTCAGAGAGACGATCATTGCCTGACGCCGAGGAGGGTGGTTGGAAGGATCGACTTGCTCTCGGTGTGACCCTGGTGAGTTCGCTGGCGATTGGTATCGGCGTCTTCTTCTTTTTGCCACTTGCCGCGGCGCAGGCGACGGGCACCGAACGTGATGCCGTCAGTTTCAATCTGCTGGCGGGGCTCGTACGCACGACGCTGTTGTTGCTGTATCTGTGGGGAATCAGTCGTTGGCAGGAGATTCACCGCGTCTTCCAATACCACGGCGCAGAACACAAGAGCATCTTCACCCTCGAAGCCGGAGCAGATCTCACGGTGAATGAGGCGCGTGGCTTTGGTCGCCTGCACCCTCGTTGTGGCACCAGTTTTCTGCTCATCGTCGTTTTGCTGTCCATCTTCGTCTTCGCCGTCGTCGATTCGGCATTCATCGATGTCTTTGGACATGCACAGAGTCTGCTCGAGCGATTCGCTACGCATCTCACTGTCCTGCCACTGATCTCGGGCCTGTCATTCGAGTTGCTCAAGTTGTCGGGTCGGAAGCGAAATCATCCATTGACCAAATTGCTGATACGTCCAGGACTGTGGTTGCAGCGGATTACGACCAAGGAACCCAGTGACGACCAACTCGAAGTCGCCCTCGTCGCACTGCATCGTGCCCTGGGTCAGACTTCACCACTGGCTCACTGTGACTGGGACGAGTGGCGTCTACGCCCGGCTCCGGAGGAATCATGAATAAGACACTAGATCGTCTGGCCGCAATCGAGACTCGCTACGCTGAGATCACCGAGCGTCTCTCCGATCCAGAGGTCGCGCGTCAACCGACAGAGTATCAGCGTCTGGCCCGTGAAGAGGGTGAGTTGAAGGAGGTCGTTGCGATTGCCGGCACGTATCGGCAGGGGCACCAGAGCCGTGACGAGGCGAAACAGATCATCGCCGACGGTGAGGACGCAGAACTTGTTGAATTGGCGCAGGCAGAGCTGGCTGAGTTGGAGGAGCAGCTGCAAGAGCTCGAAGAGACCGCTCGCAGACTCCTGATCCCCAAAGATCCGAATGATGGCCGCAATGCCATTGTCGAAATCCGCTCCGGTGCCGGCGGCGACGAGGCAGGACTGTTTGCTGCTGATCTGCACCGACTTTACTCACGACATGCCGAACGCCATGGTTGGAATCTTGAACAGCTGTCATCGAGTCTGAATCCGTCGGGTGGATTCAAGGAAGTCATCTTCATGATTTCTGGCGCCGGTGCCTTTGGTCGTCTCAAGTTCGAAAGCGGCGTGCACAGAGTGCAGCGTGTGCCAAAGACCGAGACCAGTGGTCGTATCCACACGTCTGCTGCGTCCGTGGCGGTATTGGCCGAGGCCGAGGCGATCGATATCGAGATCGATGCAGAAGATCTGGAGATCGATGTCTATCGGTCCAGCGGTCCCGGAGGTCAGAGTGTCAACACGACAGATTCCGCTGTCCGCATCACCCACAAACCCTCAGGTCTCGTCGTCAGCTGTCAGGATGAGAAATCGCAACTCAAGAACAAGAACAAGGCGTTGAAGGTGCTGCGCGCTCGGCTTCTCGATCTACACAAGGCCGAGCAGGAGGCGAAGTTATCGCAGGAACGTCGTGAGCAAATCGGCAGTGGTGATCGCAGCGCCAAGATCCGTACCTACAATTATCCGCAGGGACGGGTTACGGACCATCGAGTCAGTGTTACCCTCTACCAGTTGGAGGAAGTACTCGATGGGGCCATCGATGAGTTCGTCGATGAACTGCTCGCCGCCGACCAGGAGAGACTGTTGGCAGTCGCCGACTAAGCATGTGAGCGAGCGACCAGGCTCCAAGCATTGGGGCGACCCCTCAACGAGGTACCCTTCGTGAGCACCGACAGCTGGAAGACCCTCGATCTGATCACCGAGGCGAGCCAATTTCTGGCGACGCGAGAGATCGAGAATCCCCGCCTCGAGACGGAACTGCTGTTGGCAGCCGCTCTCGATCTGCGAAGAATCGACCTCTATCTCCAATTCGAACGCATCCTGAACGAGACCGAGGTCGAGCTCTTTCGCAGCTATGTAAGCGAGCGCCTTCGTGGTCGCCCGGTCCAGTATATCACGGGAGAAGCTGGTTTCCGACTCCTGGACCTCGAAGTGACGCCGGCCGTACTGATTCCTCGTCCGGAAACAGAGTTGCTCGTTGAGCACGCGCTGACCCTCGTCCCGGATGACCAATCCACGCGGGTTCTGGATCTCTGCTGTGGTTCGGGGGCTGTGGCGATCGCCATGGCGACGGAAGCGGCCTCGGTGCAGGTCAGGGGAAGCGATCTGTCACCTGCAGCGCTTGCGGTGGCGCGCCGCAACTGCGAACGCCACCAGGTCGCGGATCGATTGCAGCTTGTCTGCGGTGACCTGCTGACGCCTTTTGCCGGCCATGCATGTTTTGACCTGATCCTCAGCAACCCGCCCTATATCAACAGCAGCGAGATCGAGACACTACAGGCCGAGGTGCGCGATCATGAACCTCTGCTGGCTCTCGACGGTGGTGCAGACGGTCTCGACGTGCTGCGCCGGATCATCGACGCTGCCCCTGGCCACCTGGTGGCAGGCGGGCACCTGCTGGTGGAAGTGGGGTATACGCAGGCCCACAAGGTCGCCGAGCTCATGCAGGCAGCGGATCTTGAGCCGAGTGTGCATGAGGATCTTGCTGACATTCCCCGAATCGTCGTAGGCCGCAAGACGAACTAGCGCGTCTGGCCGCCCGGCCGACGCCATTGCGACACGCGGCTGGCCCCCAAAGGGGCCACGTCCGGCTCCTGTTTACCGCCGATCTTGTTCCTTATCTGATTGATTTTAATAATCTTACGTCTCTCAATCTGATCTACTCCGGCGCGGCACGTCTCTTGTTAGAGCAAACACACGATCGACATCATGCACTGTGCCCACGATCTGCCAAAAAACTCTTGACGAAGTGCACAAACGATCACTATCCTTTTGTGCACTAGTGAACGACGCTTCAGCAGGGGCACGCCCCACCCAAGGAGAGATGATGGTATCCGCCAAGTCACAATCCAGCATTGGTCGCAAGGCAAATGGCAGCCAACCCACCGACCGCCACCAGGCCATGGACCAGGCTCTTGCTCAGGTCGAAAAGCAATTTGGCAAAGGGGCCATCATGCGCCTCGGCGAAAATCACAAAGCCGATGTCGGCTTCATCCCTACAGGCTGCCTCTCCATCGACGCCGCCTTGGGCATCGGTGGCATCCCGCGGGGTCGCGTCGTCGAGATGTTCGGTCCTGAGTCGGCGGGCAAGACCATGTGCGCACTGACCACGATTGGACAGGCACAAAAACTGGGTGGAACCGCGGCCTTCGTCGATGCTGAACACGCGCTGGATGTGACCTTCGCCCGCCGCCTGGGTGTCGATGTCGAGAACCTTCTCGTATCGCAACCCGACTGCGGTGAAGAGGCACTGGAGATCACGGACACCCTCGTACGCAGTGGTGCTCTCGACATCATCGTCGTCGACTCTGTGGCAGCCCTCGTACCGCGAGCCGAGCTCGAGGGCGACATGGGCGATGCGCAGATGGGTCTGCAGGCCAGATTGATGTCCCAGGCACTTCGTAAGCTGACAGGATCTATCCAGAAATCCAACACCACTGTGATCTTCATCAACCAGTTGCGCATGAAGATCGGTGTCATGTTCGGCAGCCCTGAAACCACGACTGGTGGGCGGGCGCTCTGTTTCTATGCCTCTGTACGTCTCGACATTCGTGGTATCGGCAATATCAAGGATGGCGACCAGGTGATCGGCCGCCGCACTCGCATCAAGGTTGTGAAAAACAAGGTCGCCCCGCCCTTTAGAGAGGCAGAATTCGACGTCATGTTCCGCGGTGACGACGTCGGCATTTCGAAGGAAGGGGACCTGCTCGATCTGGGTGTGAACAACAACATCATCGAGAAGAGTGGCACCTGGTTTTCTTATGGAGGCGAGCGACTCGGCCAGGGCCGTGAAAATGCCCGTGTCTATCTGCGTGAAAATCCTGAACTCGCCGTTCAGATTGAGACCGAGGTACGCTCAGCACTCGGCATTGAGTTGCCCGGACAAGAGCAGGCCAAGGAGACGTCCGAACCTGAACTGGCCGCCGCCGGCTAACCCGCAAAGACACAATAAAGAGCGGCCCGTGGCAGTATTCCTGACTGCCGCCAGCCCTGCCGCGGGTCGCTCTGTCCAAAACCCCCAATCCCCAAACTCCCACTCCCGAGCAGGTCGTTGCTCGTTCCTCTCTCCTTCCCACTGACTGTCGGCTCGCGCATGGCCGATGCTTCTCCCTGACTCCCTCCAGGAAGGGCCGCCCCCCTCAGGCGGCCCTTCTTCGTTCTGGACGGCGGCGTACATTCAGGTTGTCGTGAACAATCACCCGCCAATGGAAACCCTGTGGATCCAGCACCAAGGACCGTTCGCACACTGATTGATGCCGCTCAGGTCGAAGCTCGCATCGCTGAGATGGCGACGCAGATCGTCAATGAGGAGGGCGAACCGCCCATTCTTATCGGCATTCTGAATGGCGCCGCGCCCTTCATGATGTCCCTGCTGCAGGCCTTTCCCACCCCATACGCCGAGAGGGTAGACTGGGACTTCGTCGACGCCTCTTCCTATGACGGAGACGAGTCGACGGGTGTCGTGCGAATCGACCGTGATCCGGTCATCGAGCTTTCTGATCGCCCCATCCTGTTGGTGGATGGAATCGTCGACACAGGCCGCACTATTGCGGCTGTCCTGGATCGTTTGAAACTCCTTACGTCGTCCTCAATTCGTGTGGTGACCTTGCTGGACAAACCATCGCGCCGTGTCGTGAGTGTGCCCGTCCACTATAGGGGCTTCGAGATCGAAGATCTCTTTGTTGTGGGCTATGGGATGGATTGGAATCAGCGCTACCGCAGTCTTCGCTACATTGGTGTGGTAGAGGACTGAGGTCCTTGTTGCCTCCGCCTGTGCTCAGACTATTTTCAAACATGCCCATTGAACCCCATCGATTCGGACGACGATGACTGCCAAACGAGTCCTCATTACTGGCACCTCCGGTCTGATTGCCGGTGCCGCCTATCGGCGCCTTGTCGCTATGCCAGAGCAATACGATGTGTATGCCTTGTCCCGGCGGCGACAGGCGTCGGAGCGGGCGGGGGAGGCAGCCCCACCGGATATCCCAGATGATCACTTCTTTCTTGCTGATATGGCCGATCTCGATGCGGTGACCCATGCCTTCGAGGGGATGGATGCCGTGGTGCATCTGGCTGCTGATCCACGCCCTGACGCATCCTGGGATCATCTGTTGGAGAGCAACATCGTCGGTGCGCGGAATGCATTCGAAGCAGCTGTTCGCACCGGTGTGAAACGAGTGATCTATGCGAGCTCGATCATGGTCTCCTGGGGCTACCAGCTAGATGACCCATACAAGGCGCTGTCTTCCGGTCGCTTCGAAGACCTCGCGCGCAAAGAAGTGCACACGGTGACGCACGAGTGGCCGCCACGGCCGACGGGCTTATATCCGGCGACGAAATTGTGGGGTGAGGCTTTGGCGCGCTACACGGCGGACGTGCACAATGTGTCCTGTCTGTGCCTTCGTATTGGTTGGGTGAATGCCGAGGATCACCCGCATCGTCCGGAGTCTGGTGCCGTCTGGTCGAGCCAGCGAGATGTCGTGCAGTTGATCGAAAAGACGATCAATGCGCCTGAGGATCTGCATTTCGACATCTTCTATGGTGTATCGAACAACAAGTGGCGCTGGGTCGACATAGATCACGCCAGAGAGATCCTGGGCTACATACCTCAGGACAGCGCCGAAGTAGCCCTCGAGCAAAGCTGAACTCAGGCGAGAATAGTCGCCAGCGCCTCGGCGAGCCGATCCACCTGGGACTCATCGTTGTAGATGTGCGTGGAAAAGCGCAGGCAGTTATAGTTTTCACCCAATTGCGCCGCAACCTCCGTGTACACGTAGGTTCCCTGTGCTACTTTGGCGGCGATGCCGTAGTCCTCCCAAAGTTTCTTGTGGACTTCGCTGTTCTTGACGCCATCTACGGCAAAAGTCACCATGCCACTGCTGAGTTCCTCTTGCTCAGGTGTCAGCAGGCGAAGGCGCGGAATCTGCCGCAGATGTTCGCGCACGCGCATCGACAACTGTCGACAGCGCGCCTCGATTCGAGCCTTGCCGATAGCATTGTGGAAATCGATGGCCGTACCATGGCCGAGAATTCCAGCGACGTCACGTGTCCCGCCAGAGCCCGAGTAGGCAGTGTAGCCCTTCATCAGTGACAATGGGTGGATGCGGTCCTGCACCTGTTTGCGGATATACAGAAGGCCCGTACCCTTGGGCGCCAGCAACCACTTGTGGCTCGAGGAGGCGAAGGCATCTACCCCGAGGGCACGCACGTCGATGTCGAGCATCCCAGGCGTCTGTGCGCCATCACAGACCAGCAGGATGTCTCGTGGACGGGTGATGGCGGCGATGTCGGCCATCGGCATCTGCAGGCCCGTGATCGTATCGACGTGCATGAAACTGGCAACACGCGTTCGCGGCGTCAGATGTTGTTCGATGACTCGCAGTAGTTGCGCCTTGTCCTGCACTGGATTCGGCATCTTCAGGTAATTGACCTTGATGCCGCGGTATTGGCGCAGATACTGCCAACAGGACATGCCGCCGCCGTGTTCATGGTTCGTCGTCAGGATCTCGTCGCCCGGTTCCAGGTCAAGGCCCGAGGCGATATTGTTCATGCCCTCCGTGCAATTGCGGACCAAACTGACTTCGTTGAGATCGGCGCCAATGAAATCGGCAGCATGTTGGCGAACGTCCTCCATGCCAGCGCCGAGGCCACCCCATGTGTTGTGGTACGGATCGGCCTCGAGTTTTGTCAGTGCTTGTAAGATGCTATCGGTGACAACACGAGGCGACGCACCGATGCTGCCATTGTTCATGTGTACGACGCCATCGCGCATCTGAAATTCAGATCGAACGCGCTGCCAGAACGATGGATCGCTTGTCGGGAACTTTTGCAAATCGTCGGCAAGTAGTTCGACTGGATCCCCACCCGCACGACCTGCTTTCGGCAACAAAGGCAGCACCAGGCCCGAGGCAAGTAGCCCTTTAAAAAAGCTCCGTCGTTCCATCACTTCATCCCTTCCAAATTCACAATGACATCAAAGGCGAATCGACCGATATCCATGTTGGTCCATGATAGCCAGCAAGGTGGCCAACGGCAACCGCAGCCAACCGGTTGTCGTGGATGTCACAACGCCGTTTGTTCTGCATCACCGTAGCGATCCAACGCCGACCAACAGGAGATATCCCATATGCGTACTTCACTACTCACAATCTGTGTAGGCCTCTTCGCTGTCACAGCACTAAGCGCTCAGGAAGCAGTGCCTATCAAGACGCTGCCTTTCAGCGCCACCCGCCAGGCGGGCAATACCCTCTACGTGAGTGGCCAGGTGGCCCGCACGCAAGATGGGGCAGACGTGAAGGAATCTGTCGATGCTGAAACGCGACAGGTTATGGAGAACCTGGGCAGGCATCTGGAAGCCAATGGCTACACCTTCGACGATGTGGTGAGCGCCACGGTGTATCTGCACAGCATTGAAGACTACCACGAGATGAACAAGGCCTATGCATCGTTCTTCAAGAATGGATCTTTCCCGTCGAGAGCGTGCGTTGGTGGGACGGATCTTGTTTTCGATTTCCGTGTCGAAATCAGTGTGATCGCCTACAAGGATGACATGGACTAGAGCGGAATCGGGGGAGCCTTGCGACGTCGCGAGGCTCCCCGCTTGACCCTTGCCTCGCTCCCAACTATCCTGACGTCAGAGCTCAAAGGGAGCCTCCAGTCCGCGGCAAGGGTTAAACCCACCTTCTGCACTACCACATAGACCTTCTTTCAGCCTGACGGAGCGGACACCGGGCGATTACTTGGAAGAGGGTGAAGTATGTCTCGTCACCTCCCGCTCAACCCCCACATTGATGTCTTGAAGAAGCAGGCCAAGGCCCTGCTGAGTGACCACCAGACCGAACAGCCTGAGGCTCTTCGGCGTGTTGCTGCTGTGGTCGACGATCTGCCGCCCGGTGCGGTCCAAGGGTTTTCACTTAGACACGCGCAGCAGGTGCTTGCACGGGAATACGAGTTCTCCAGCTGGCAGGCCCTGGTCGATCACGTGCAGGGCATGTCTGAGCAGGATTGGGCCGTTGGTCGGTTTGCCTTCTACCAGACCCTGGCCGATGACCTGGTAGATTCCTATCGGGCTGGCAATACGTCGACATATGGTGTCCTCGGCGACGAGATGAATCGGCGGATGCAGGCCAAGGTTGATGAGACCGCGGCGGCCCAAGGCGCCATCTGTGCACTGGCCGAGTGTCAGGACTGGGCCGAACTGGGAAGCCTAGCACGAAGCTCGATAGACAACCGTGGTATCGATCGCAAGATGCTGGCCGCCATCGAGCAGATGCACGATCGCTTCGCACAGAATGTCACCGATCGACTCGGTGCCCCCGCAGACGTCGCCTTCATCGACTATACGACAGTCTGCGAGGTCCTCCTTTCTCTGGGCAGGCCAAGCCATTCCTTTCGCTGTGCCGTGCAAGGCACCGACGGTCCCTTTGTCATCGATATGGGCCCCAGACTGGCGCAGGAGCTGGCCGACGATGGTCAACGTGTCGCCGAGCATCTGCTGACGGACCTGCTGTCGATCTGGCCGCAGACGCTGACCTTGCAGAATCCGACGATAGAAGTGTTCTCCGATCCCTTTGCCATGGGCATGGGCAAGCTGTACGACACCTGCGTGCTGACGGGCTATGAAGTCAAAACAGGCGGGGACGCGGGCGGTCTTCTGTCGCTGTGCTACCCGGAGCCGTCGATTGCGGACTTGCTGACCGAACTGGGAGAATGACAGCAGCTGAGCCAGTCAGGCGTGTGTTGACAGACGCATCGCACTTTGGAAATCATACTGAGGGGGCACAGCTGGAGGAGTAGGGACGTGCGCATCATGTCAGTCATCATCATGCCAGGCGCGTTGCTCAGCACGGTCGTGTTGAGTCTCGCCTCGGTGTCAGCGCAGGAGCCGTCTGAGATCACCATTACCACGCCGGCGGGGAGTTGAAGAACGAGGACCCTGAGCGCACAGTCTTCCTGAATGACTACACCATCGACAAATACGAAGTGACCTACCTCCAGCACCGGGCCTGCGTGGAAGCAGGAGCCTGTGACGTGCCGGGTAGAGGAGTCGCGCTGGACAATCATCCGGTCTCTGGCGTGGCCTGGGCAGATGCCAATGCGTATTGCCAGTGGGCCGGGCTGCGGTTGCCGACCGAGGCAGAATGGGAGAAGGCGGCGCGCGGCACGGACGCACGTGACTATCCGTGGGGCGAGGGGATCGACAAGGACAGAGCCAACTACCAGACGCGGGAGCCGGTGACCACACCGGTCGGTAGCTATCCGCACGGCGTGTCGCCGTACGGAGTGCACGATATGGCGGGAAACGTGTGGGAGTGGGTGGGAGACTGGTACCACGAGGATGCCTATGCCAAGAGCAGCCAGTTCGATCCGATCTGGGACACCCCGGAAGACCACCGAATCGTGCGGGGCGGATCGGCCCACAGTGGAGGTCCCGTCCTGAGCACGACCACTCGCTGGCACGGGAAGGGGACCGACGAGACGCCCTGGCTCGGTTTCCGCTGCGCCCGTGATGCGGCGGGAGGGACTCGCTACCCGCATGTGCTCTCGTCAACCGCCGAGGGGTTTCTGGTCGATCAACCGGGACGCCTGGTGGCCGAGATGGAGCTGGCTGAAGCGCTGGACGAGGGAGGGCTCTTCACGCAGCCGCGACTCGATCTGTTGCCGGCCGGCATCGCGACCCAATTGGACATGGTGCAAGTCGAGGGGGGCCAGTACCGGGCGGAGCGATCCGCCACGATAACCCGCAGCGGCCTGTATCGGTTGCCGCTCTACATCCAGGACAACGCCGGCGAGCCGTGCATACTGACCTTCTTCGAGTTGCCCGTCTGGCCGACAGCCGACCTGGCTGTGCTCACCGACGAACTCGCGTCGGGCTGGAGTGTGGTCGAACGCAGGGTTGCGGACACGAATCTGGGACAGACTGATCAGGTGTACACGGGCCGTGCAGCCGGGGGCTTCCTCACCGAGAAGAGCTTTGGCGGGTGGCAGATCAGCTTCCAGGCACCGGAGCCGGTGGATCCCTTTGGATACGTGGTCTTGCGATTGGCAGTTCACCCCGGAGATGTGGTTTTCGCTGATTCGGATCGGCTTACTATCAACACAGTGCCGGGCAGACCCGTCAACCTGCGCGACTATGTTGACTTCGGGCGCCCGGAGTGGCAGGTGGTGGACATTCCACTGGAGGCGTTCAAGCCGGAGGACACCTTCACCACGGTGAGCCTTGCGGGGAACATCGCCGGCACATGGTACCTGGACGACTTGAAGTTGGTGGCAGCAGAGCCACCGGCGTTAACGGCAGTGGTTGAGGAGCGCACAGCCAGCCAGCCATCGCTCTTCAAGCTGTCCCAGAACTACCCCAATCCGTTCAACCCGGAGACGACGATCCGCTTCCATCTGCCGCAGTCACAACAGGTCGAACTGGCGATCTACAACCTGGCAGCGCAGAGGGTGGTGACACTGGTGGAGGGGCATTGTGAGCCTGGGTCGTACTCAGTCATCTGGGATGGTGTGACCGATGCCGGGGTGGAACTGGCGTCGGGGGTGTACTTCTACCGGCTCATGGCAGGGGAGTGGATGGAGACGCGGAAGCTGTTGCTGTTGAGATGAGCAGAGAAACGAGCTAACAAAAAGGGTCCCCAAGCGCCAAGCCTGGGGACCCTTTTTCATCTATTATGGTGGGCGATACTGGAATTGAACCATCAACCGACCTCGTGCATGTCAAACAGCGCAGTATCACGCCGAGTCCTGTTTTCCGTAATCTTAGCCAGTAGACCTAACCTCATACACGACAACGCCTTTCGGGATTCTGCCCCTCTGGCACGGCCATTGCGAGTAACCTGTTGATGGAATCCACGCGATTCCACCCCACGCCCTTCCCTCGTGGGCGCAGCCAACGGTAAGGAGTTCACACTTGATCGGATACCAGCGCGCCAGTGCCAGACTCGGGCTTGTTCTGTGCCTTCTGAGTTCGGTGGAGGCCCAGGAGACGTTCTTCACCGATGTCACCGACGAGGCCATGAGATCGCCCATGATCGCGGCGCGAGGCGTGGCCCTCGGTGATTATGACAACGATGGCTGGACGGACATGTTCCAGGCGGAGGGACTCTTTGGCCTCAGTGCATTCAATAGTGCAAGCGTCCACCGCATCGCTCTGATCCACAATGAGGGGAAACGCTTCGCTGCTCAGAACCAGCTGATTCAGGCGCCTGTGCCCGACATTCACAAGGGAGCCGGGTCCATCTTCGGCGACTACGACAACGATGGTGACCTGGACCTGTTCATCCCGATGGGATCTTACATTGGTACCAACCGCGTGCGCAACGTACTGCTCCGTAATGATAGAGGTGTGTTCTCCGAGGTGACGGCGGAGGCCGGCCTGCACGAGCAGGAGCCCTCCAACAGCGCCATCTGGTTCGACTATGACCTCGACGGGCATCTCGACCTCTACGTCGGTAACTGGAGCAATCACCACACCAGGAATTGGCAAGACCTGGAGACACCGAATCTGACCAACACGCTGTACCGTAATTCGGGGGACGGCACTTTTGTCGATGTCACAGAGGAAGCCGGACTTTACGAGCAGTGGTCGAGCGCAGGCGGGAGCGACGGGGCTACAGTGGCGGCTGACTTCAACGATGACGGCTGGCCCGATCTGTATCTGGGAGTAGGGCAGGCCCCGAACCGACTCTTCCTCAACGACCAGCAAGGAGGTTTCACAGAGCTTGTGAGCGTGGCGGTCGCGGACACGGGACAAGCCAACGGTGTTGCCGTTGGAGACATAGACAACGACGGACATCTGGATCTGTTCCAGACCGCCGGGGGGGATGACGGGACCGGCAGTGACGGGGTTCTCGTGGGGTTCCGATCGGTCATGCTGCTCAACCTCGGAGCGGGCAACATGCTGCAGATCAACGAGGGCGCCGGCCTGACAGACCTGGGCAAGCAGGCCCTGGGCGCTGCTTTTGGAGACTTGGACAATGATGGGGATCTCGACCTGCTGCTGGGTGTCTACGAGGGAGATCCCCTCCGCAAGGGTATCAGGTTGTATCTGAATGACGGGACGGGTGTGTTTACCGATGGTTCATCCCGGTCGGGCATTCGCTTGCCAACAGATCTGATCGATCCCTTCGTCGACCGGGTATGGGGTGTGGGCTTGGTCGACTACGACAATGACGGTTTCCTCGATGCCATGGTGGGGCACAGCGGCGGCTCCTCGGTCGCCCCGTGGGGCAAGGGACTCTTCCGCAACAACGGCAACGACAACCACTATCTGCGGGTGGAGTTGGTCGGCGTGGAGAGCAACCGCACTGGCATCGGGGCGCGGCTGATCGCCACCGCCGGAGGATTGCGACAGATGCGTGAGATTCTGGGCGGCCTGGGTCGCTACCAGAACGAGATGGTGGCGCACTTCGGCCTGGGCGGGCGCATCCAGGTGGACAGACTGGAGATCCGCTGGCCGTCAGGGCAGGTGGATGTGCTGAGCGATATTCCCACCGACCAGAAGATCCGCGTTATCGAGGGACGAGAAGCGTATCACACCGTTCGGCCCTCTGTCTGGGAAGCCGGCGCCCCGCCGGAGTCGGTGGTGGCGGGTACGAGCATCGACCTGAAGGCGACTCTGCGGCCGGCGCTGTTCGAGGAGGGAGCCCAGATCACCCGGGTGACGGCGGACCTGAGTGCCTTCGGCGGGCCCGAGGCCGTGGAGCTGGCAGCGGCGGGGGCGGGCTCCTTTCGCCT
>Ga0233428_1000332_pt1 | contig 70294 bp, 61 predicted proteins | sample SI_118_April2016_4_FD_179890 | JGI IMG/M metagenome (GOLD analysis project Ga0233428, IMG submission 179890) | Seawater microbial communities from Saanich Inlet, British Columbia, Canada - SI_118_April2016_120_MG | ecosystem: Environmental > Aquatic > Marine > Inlet | place: Canada: British... | reverse complement strand
ATTCGGCAAATTTGCCCAGGCCGATTCGGTGAGCGGACAGGGCGGCACTGGACTAGGGCTCAATATCAGTAAAGCGATTGTCGAAGAACATAGGGGCCAGATCGGGTTTGAATCGGAGACGGATATTGGCACTACTTTTTATATTGATTTAGCAAAATACCGTGAGATGGGAACTGAAACCTCCAGCCCCATCGAGAGCCATAGTGAGGCCCCGCGTGTTCTGGTTTGTGAAGATGATCCGGATATCGCGAAATTACTCGAGCTCATACTTAGTAAGGACGGGGTAAGTGTGGATGTCGTCTACAATGCAGCCGATGCGAAGCAGGCCTTGCTTGATGCGACCTATGACGCCATGACTCTTGATCTGGCATTGCCGGATCAGGACGGTATCTCCTTGCTTCAGGAAATACGTCAATTTGAAGAAACCCGCGATTTGCCTATCGTCGTCGTTTCAGCCAAAGCCATTGAGGGTAAAAATGAACTGAACGGTCATGCTTTTGGGATTGTCGATTGGATACAAAAGCCGATTGATCACGATTATCTCAATGCAACATTGCTGAGGGCTATCCAGAGTGGCGCAAAAAACAAACCGCGAGTATTGCATATCGAAGATGATCCTGATGTCGCGCTGATTGTCTCTACTTTAATTGCCGATATCGCGACGGTAACCTTGGCAAAAAGTTTTTCTGAAGGCAAAGCCCTATTGGCATCTGAGACCTTCGATTTGGTTATTTTGGATTTGATGTTACCGGATGGGGCGGGTGAAGACCTGTTGACGCTGGCTCAAGGATTGGCGGAGGAAGAGCCGACTTTCATCGTTTTTTCCGCGAAGGAAGTCGAATTGTCGAGCTTTTCCAATCATATTAAGGCATCGCTCGTGAAATCCCGTACCAGCAATGAAAAACTGGTTTCTACTGTTCGGGCGGCGATTGAAAGCTGATCAGGTGCGGCGTTATTTTATCAAAGCCTGAACGCGTCGGCGAAAGGTAGTTTCACACATTTTAGGCGTATAGGGCTTAATCGGTGTATTGATCACGCGCGGTGGGCCGCCGTCGCCGTCATCCATATATTTAAAAAAAGATGTTGTGGCTAATTTGCCGCGAAATTTTTTTGCAACAGGAATGATGATATTGTCGATGCCGTCCTCATCGCAATAAAATAGCGGATAGAACTGTTCCATAAGCTTATTTTCGAGGTCAAAGATAAACCAGACGTTTTGTGTTTTTGCCTCGATCATTGCGAGACAGCCGTCAATGTCGGGGCTAAAACGCCCATAGATTTTTGCCCCAGGCAGGCGCTCAGACCATTTTGCGAACGGGCTTTCTACCATTTGCAATTGCCGCTCCGTTTGGGCGTTACATTTTTTTTCACGTTGAGATTGATTTGCTGCTATGGCGGCAAAGCCGGTCAAAAACATCAGCAGGGTGGAAATTATAAAAATTGAAATCTTCAAGAGATCTCCATCAATGTTTCCCTATTCGAAGGCTTCTTCCCATGTTCCTTGGGTCGCGGCTTTGGAATATTCTGTCGCTTTGTTCTCGAAAAAATTAACGTGCTCGACAGCGCTCAGCATTGCGTCCAGCCAGGGCAGGGGATGTTTCTCAATTTGGTAGATCGGTTGTAGGCCAAGCTGTGAAAGACGCCGGTCGGCGATGTAGCGGATGTAGTTTTTGACATCTTGCGCCTCAAGACCTTCAACGGCACCGAGCTCGAACGCCAGGTCAATGAAAGCGTCTTCATGGGTGACGATGGTTTCGCACGCCTTATAGAGATCGCGCTCAAGCTCCGGCGTGTTTACTTCCGGGTTTTCGGACAAAAAGGTATGGAAAAGTTTGATCGCTGATTGGCAGTGCAGGCTCTCATCTCTGACCGACCAGGTGACGATTTGCCCCATACCTTTCATTTTATTAAAGCGCGGAAAATTCAACAGCATGGCAAAGCTCGCAAACAATTGCAGGCCTTCGGTAAAGGCACCGAACACGGCGAGTGTGCGGGCAATGTCCATGTTCGAGTCGACATTGAAGTCCTGCATGTAGTCGAACTTATCCTTCATTTCCTTATATTCAAGAAAAGCCGAATATTCGGTCTCAGGCATGCCGAGGGTGTCGAGCAGATGCGAATAGGCAGCAATGTGAACGGTCTCAATATTAGAGAACGCAGCCAGCATCATTTGCACTTCAGTCGGCTGAAAAACCCTGGAATAGTGCCGCATATAGCAATTATTGACCTCAATGTCCGATTGCGTGAAAAAGCGAAAAATCTGGGTCATAAGGTGTTGTTCAGACTCCGACAGCTTATGGTGCCAATCTTTGACATCATCGGCCAAAGGCACTTCTTCGGGCAGCCAATGCACTTGCTGTTGGGTCAGCCAGGCGTCATAGCACCAGGGATATTCGAACGGTTTATAAACCGGATTTGCGTCTAACAACGACATGTTATTTTTTTCCTCACCCACCCCTTTTTAGGGCTTAATTAGCCTTACTGACAGGCTAGACATTCTTCGTAATCTGTTGAGTCTTGAGCGGCGGCTAATGGCAGTTCTTTTACTGCAATTGCCCCTTCGGCTTTGGCAAAGCCCGCATCCTTGGTCGAGACATCTTCTGCCCGTTGGATCGATTTAGAGCGACAGTAATAGAGGCTCTTCATACCCTGCTTCCAAGCGGTGAAGTGAATCTGATGCAAATCGCGTTTATGCACATCGGCCGGCAGGAAGACGTTTACCGATTGCGCTTGGTCGATATAAGGCGTGCGGTCAGCGGCGAGTTCAATCACCCAGCGTTGATCGAGCTCGAAAGCCGTTTTAAAGACGTCCTTCTCATCCTGGGTCAGATAGTCCAAATGCTGGACCGAGCCTTCATTGACGGTAATGGAACTCCAAGTTTCATCGTCATTGCAGCCTTTCTCCGCCAACAGTTTGGTCAAATGACGGTTCTGCACATTGAAGGAGCCGGAGAGCGTTTTGTGCATATAGCTATTGCCGCTGATCGGCTCGATACCGGGACTGGCACCACCGCAAATAATCGAGATTGAGGCGGTTGGGGCGACGGCAGTCTTATTAGAGAAGCGCTCCATCATGCCGTAATCTTCGGCATCAGGGCAGGCGCCGCGCTCTTCGGCCAGAACGTGCGAAGCGCTATCGACGCCGGCTTGAATATGGCGGAAGATTTTTAAATTCCAGGCTTTAGCCATGGCACTTTCGAACGGCACCATCTTGCTTTGTAAGAACGAGTGAAAGCCCATCGCGCCGAGCCCGACCGAGCGTTCCCGCATCGCTGCGTATTTGGATTTTTCCATGCTGTCTGGCGCGCGGTCGATGAAGTCCTGCAACACATTGTCCAAGAACCGCATGACGTCTTCGATAAAGACCGGGTCATCTTTCCACTCGTCATATTTTTCAAGATTGAGAGACGACAAGCAGCAGACGGCGGTGCGCTCATTGCCTAGATGATCGGTGCCGGTCGGTAGCGTAATCTCACTACAAAGGTTAGAAGTTTTGACCGTCAGGCCGGCGAGCTTGTGATGCTCGGGCATGGCTTTATTGACGGTGTCTGAGAAAATGAGATAAGGCTCGCCGACTTCAACACGAGCCGTCAAAAGTCGGATCCACAGGCCGCGGGCCGACACTTTGCGCACAGGTGCCTGATCTTTGGGGCTGAGCAACGCCCATTCTTCATCATTTTCAACTGCCCGCATGAACGCGTCCGACAGCAATACGCCATGATGGAGGTTGGGTGCTTTACGGTTCGGGTCACCGCCGGTCGGCCGCCTGATCTCAATAAACTCTTCGATTTCCGGGTGGTTGATCGGAAGGTACACCGCTGCCGAGCCGCGGCGGAGCGAGCCTTGACTGATCGCGAGGGTCAGCGAATCCATGACGCGAATGAACGGAATAACACCCGAGGTTTTGCCACCTGCCGGTCCAACGTCTTCACCGATCGAGCGCAGATTGCCCCAATAGCTGCCAATGCCGCCACCGCTTGAGGCAAGCCAGACATTTTCGGTCCACAGGCCGACAATGCCGTCCAAGCTGTCATTGCTCTCATTTAAGAAACACGAGATCGGCAGGCCGCGTCTGGCGCCGCCATTGCTAAGCACAGGCGTCGAGGCCATGAACCAAAGATTGCTCATATAAGAATAAATTCGTTGAGCATGCGCATCATCATCGCCGTAAGTACTGGCAACGCGGGCAAATAAATCCTGGTAGCTTTCGCCTGGTAAGAGATAGCGATCTTCTAAAACCGCCTTGCCAAAATCTGTGAGATTTTCGTCTAATGAACTGTCTGTTTCGACCCGAGGGCCCTTCGTCGTTTGAATTGAATCCAGCATATTACCATCCATAATATTGCGATCCCCTTATTCTGCTGGTTCTTAATTAACCAGGAAATTGAACCTGTCAAGGGCACCTCAATGATGAGGGATACCTGCCTAAAATAAGTCCGTCTCTCCTGACGGTTTGGTCTCAGATCTAGCGAGCAAAACCTAAAACAACTACTCCCTTTCCGACTGCCAAACCACAAATGAGCGCAGCTCGGCAACAAGATAGCGTTGATTTCATTTTTGTGGCGATAACCACTTGAAATCTATAGGTAAAACCGGTGTTGGATGATGTCTCCTACTTTCCGGTCGGCTCCCCATGTGTCTCTTGGTCCTCTAAACTGTGCCAAGATGACTCATCGACCACTAGATATAGTAGGCTAATTGAAATTTGGGTCAATACCTAGTTGCTTAGAATTTCTGTTTTTTTGACTTTTTTTGACTTATTTCGAATTTTTTAGAAGATAGTGGGGAAAAATATTAATACTCTTCTTCTTCGATGATCCATTCTTCAGCTTCGGCTGCGGCATACCACGCCTGCATGTCGGGGAGGGCGAGGATGGTGTTCATGTAGGTTTGGATGTTTGTATCAACGGGCACGGCATAGGTTTTGAAGCGCGATACCACCGGCGCGTACATGATGTCGGCGATGGAGAAGGTGCCGAATAGAAAGGGGCCACTCGAATTGCCCAGGCAGTCTGCCCAGATCTTTTGAATGCGGGCGATGTCGGATTGGCAGGCTGCCGTTGGCGCGATGTCGGCGAAAATCTTGCGGCAGTTCATGTGATATTGCGACCGCAGGCCGGTGAAGCTGGACAGCATTTCGCAGGCGATTGAGCGCGCCTCGGCTCTTTGGCCCGCTTCTTCTGGCCACATCTTGGCGGCAGGATTAAGCTCGGCGACATATTCAGCGATGGCGAGGGATTCCCAGATCGTGGTGCCGTTATGGATCAGCACCGGCACTTTGCTGGCCGGTGTTTCACGGGCCATGGTGGCGGCATGATCGTCTTCAAAAAGCGGCACAAATTTCTCGTCGAAGTCGAGGCCTGACATTTTGCAGGCGAGCCAGCCTCTAAGCGACCAGGATGAGTAGTTTTTATTGCCAATAATGAGCGTTGCTTTTGCCATAATACCTCTTCTCCTTAAGCCCATCCTAAAGCGCATCGCCCGGCGCTTCAAACCGCACCTCAATACTTGCAGAGCGGGGGGCTCAATGATAGTTTCCGCCGGTCTTAAACACCTCTATTCGAAAGTGTGAACATTGGATAAAGCCACCGTCAACAACATCGCAAAATTAGCGCGCATTAAAGTGTCTGAAGCTGAGACCGAGAGTCTCGCGGGCGAGCTAACAAATATTTTCGACTGGATCGAGCAATTGAGCGAAGTTGATACCGATAATGTCGAGCCGATGACGAGTGTCACCGATATGGTGATGCCGGCGCGCGAGGATAAAGTGAACGATGGCGCAGATGCCGAGCGCGTGCTGAAAAACGCACCGGACCTTCCGGCCAATGGCCAAAACTTTTTCACCGTGCCGAAGGTGATTGAGTAATGACCAAGGACAAAAAAAGTCTTACCAATCTTACAATTACTGAGGCGCGGGATGGCTTGGCCAAAGGTGATTACTCATCAGTTGATTTGACCGAAGCGCATATCAAAGCGATTGAATCGGGGCGGGATCTCAACGCCTTTATTACTGAAACGCCTGAGCTTGCTTTGGAGCGCGCCAAGGCCTCCGATGAGCGGCGCGCCTCTGGTGAAGCGGCAAGTGGCATGGATGGTATTCCAATCGCGGTGAAGGATTTGTTTTGCACCGAAGATGTGCAGACGACAGCCGGTTCTCACATTCTGGGTGGCTTCATACCGCCTTATGAATCTACCGTTACGCAGAATTTGCGGGATGCGGGTGCGGTCATGCTGGGCAAAACCAATATGGATGAATTTGCTATGGGCTCGGCCAATATCACGAGTTATCACGGCGAGGTTAAAAACCCGTGGGAGCTCGATGACGGCAAGACCCGCGTGCCGGGCGGCTCTTCCGGTGGTTCAGCCGCCGCTGTCTCCGGCCATTTAGCGATTGCGGCGACGGGTTCTGATACCGGCGGCTCGATCCGTCAGCCCGCTTCTTTTACCGGTATCGTCGGCATGAAGCCGACCTATGGCCGCTGTTCCCGCTGGGGCATGGTGGCGTTTGCCTCTTCGCTTGATCAGGCGGGACCGATGACCCGCTCTGTGCAGGATGCAGCGATCATGCTGCAGAGCATGGTGAGTCACGATAAAAAAGACTCAACCTCGGTTGACCAGCCGATCCCAAATTTCGAAGCGGCGCTGACCGGCGACATCAAAGGTTTGCGCGTCGGTATTCCGGCTGAATATCGCCTTGATGGCATGCCGGGCGAGATCGAGACTCTCTGGAGCCAAGGCATCGAGTGGTTGAAAGCAGCGGGTGCAGAACCGGTTGAGATTTCTCTGCCGCACACCAAATACGCCCTGCCGACTTATTATATTGTCGCGCCCGCCGAAGCGTCTTCGAATTTGGCGCGTTATGACGGCGTACGATACGGCCTGCGTGTTGAGGGCGACAGCTTGGACGAGATGTATGAGAATACGCGTGGCGAGGGTTTCGGGCCGGAAGTGCGCCGCCGCATCATGATCGGCACCTATGTTTTGAGCGCGGGTTACTATGATGCCTATTACGTCAAGGCGATGAAGCTCCGCACGCTGATCTTGCAAGAATTTCAAAAAGCTTTTGAGAGTGTCGACGTCATGTTGACGCCAACAGCCCCCTCGGCGGCTTTTGCCCTCGGCGAGAAAATGGACAATCCTGTGCAGATGTATCTGAACGACGTCTTCACCGTGCCCGCTTCGCTCGCTGGTCTTCCCGCCATATCGGTACCGGCCGGCCTGTCCGACGACGGTTTGCCGCTCGGTCTTCACCTCATTACCAAACCGTTTGATGAGGAAACGCTGTTCCGGGTTGGCGGTGTGTTGGAAGAGGCAGCGGACTTCACAGCTCAACCGAGCTTCCTTGGAGGCCAGTCATGAGTTACTTAATCGAAGGTGAAACCGGTGATTGGGAAGTTGTGATCGGCTTAGAAGTTCATGCGCAAATCACGTCCAAGGCTAAATTATTCTCAGGTGCCGCGACCGAATTTGGCGCTGAACCTAACAGCCAAGTCTCGCTGGTTGATGCCGCCATGCCGGGCATGCTGCCGGTGATCAATGAGCTTTGTATTGAGCAGGCGGTGCGCACCGGACTTGGTCTCAATGCCAAGATTAATCTGCATTCGGTGTTTGAGCGTAAAAACTATTTCTACCCCGATCTGCCGCAAGGCTATCAGATCTCGCAGTTTCTCGAACCCATCGTCGGCGAGGGCGTGGTGACCCTCGATATGCCGGAAGGACCCCGTGACATTGGTGTCGAGCGTCTCCATATGGAACAAGATGCCGGCAAATCGCTACACGACCAGGACCCGAAGTGCACCTACATTGATCTCAATAGATCCGGTGTTGCGCTGATGGAGATTGTCTCCAAGCCCGATCTTAGAAGTCCCGCCGAAGCCGGTGAGTATGTCCGGAAGCTCCGGGCCATTGTACGCTATCTCGGCACCTGTGACGGTAATATGGAGCAAGGCTCGCTACGCTGTGATGCCAATGTCAGCGTGCGCCCGGTCGGTGAGACCGAGCTTCGCACCCGGGCTGAAATCAAGAACATCAACTCCGTGCGTTTCGTCATGGCGGCGATTGAGCATGAGGCCGAGCGCCAGATCGAGCTCTATGAAAACGGCGGCGAGGTTGTCCAGGAAACCCGCCTCTATGATGCTATTAAAAATGAGACGCGCAGCATGCGGTCGAAAGAAGAAGCGCATGACTATCGCTATTTCCCGGATCCCGATCTGCTGCCGATCGATCTCGAGCAATCCTTCGTCGATAAGATCAAGGCGAGCTTGCCCGAACTGCCGGACGCCAAGCACCAGCGCTTCGTGGATGATTTAGGTCTTGCCAATGACGATGCCGTCACCTTGGTGGCCGATAAAGAGACCGCCGATTTTTTCGAGGCTGTCGCTTCAGCGAGCGAGCCCAAGCTCGCCGCCAATTGGGTGCTGCACGAACTGTTCGCCATTCTCAACAAAGACGGCCTCAGCATCGCCGATAGCCCGGTCTCATCTGCGGCTCTTGGCAAACTTGTCGCCCTCATCGCCGACGACACCATATCGGGCCGTATCGCCAAGGATGTCTTTGAGGTGATGGTCACTGATGGTGGGGACCCCGAACAGATCGTCGAAGATAAAGGCCTCAAACAAATCACCGACACCGGCGAGATCGAAGGCATGATCGATCAACTCATCAATGACAACCCCGACCAAGCTCAACAATACAAAGACGGCAACACCAAAGTCGCTGGCTGGTTCGTCGGCCAAATGATGAAAGCCTCGCAAGGCAAAGCCAACCCGCAAATGGTAAACGACCTGCTCAAGAAGAAGCTGGGTTAAAAACTCACCGTCTGGACTGTGCCAATTGCAGAGCCTTGTCTGGATTCTGACTGCGTCAGAATGACGGGGTGGGTAGTTAAATCTCAATCGTCATCCCGGACTTGATCCGGGATCTAGGAGGTGGTGAAGTTTTTACAGTCAGGGTAGATAAAACCCTGTTCTTCTGATGCAGTCAGAATCCAGGTAGGCCAGAATAACAATTCTGTAGAGTACGGAATACCAGTGTTTTCTGTATGGGGAAAAATCACGAAAAATCGAGCCTTTCCATTATTGCTGATACGAATTGAAATTCGACAATAACTATAGCCGATATTGCAATCAATGTTGAAAAGAGTGCAATAGCCCAAGTTTGTCGGGACGTGATATTTATTTTCATGTTGGCTGCTTTCGGTAGCGCCACAAACGCTCTCATAATTAAAGGACGAAAAACCAAAACAAATATTAATACAATTGACGCCATTCGAACCAGAAATTCAGCAAGATCAAGAAGTTCATTTTTGCTCAGACCCCTGTAGACAATATTATTTTCCAAATTTGTTGAAACACGATTGCTAAGCAAATTAGCTTGGTCGGATTGTAGACCCATCATGATATAAATAAATAATCCCATCAGCGCCGGTCCGAGAATTAAAATTATTTTGTGTAACCAGGGTGACAGAGGCCGCAAAGGTTGGTTGCTCAACGCTCCTTTTGCTAAAAGCCTTGCTTCCGCCTTCTGTGCCGCTTTTGGCAATGCTTGAAAAACTGCATTCACTAATGGCCTCACTGCGAAACTGATTACTGCGATTGCCAACAAAATGAGAGCCGTCATGTCCGATATTTGGAGAAATTGTTTTTTTGATGCTCCCCACAAGTAAGGCGCATTGTTGTCGGAAGATAATGTTGAAACCGTAGACGAAGCCTTGGTTGTGTCAGCGGAGAAAAAAGTATCGAAAACATAAATCAGGACGAATATTAGACCAAATAAAAACACTATGGTCATTACACCGCGAAAGAAATCACCCCAACTCTGAAACATACTTACAGAGTTTGTGCGAACCCAAGGACGAATGACAAAGAAGAGATAGGCGATAATTACCAGCGATAGAGACCATATCTCCAATTGAGATCGCAACTCTGTTTCCGTTAACCCTAAAATCAGAATGCCCCCCAATTAGAATTCCGTTTTTAATTTCTGGTGCAATACCAAAACCAACTGTTTTCCGTACCCCCGCCGAGCCGATAACCAAATCGCAGACTTCTGTGAACCAATTTAACCTTTTTCAAGGGGGTTTTTCGTACATGTTCTAATAAGTGTAGCCCATTCGATATTTACAGCCAAAGATTAAATTAAGGTTGTTGCAAGTTTTCTCAAAAACGCTCTATGCATGCCCCAATTGACAGCCATTGGATCGGCGGCCAGATAAACCACAATAGAAATTACCGATGCTGCGGGACCTTAAGACTGGACCCCGGATCAAGTCCGGGGTGACGGAGAGGTGGGGAGGTTGTCGGGTCTTCCCCCTCCCGCTTGAGGGGGGAGGCCATAAAATTATTATGGGATGAGGGTGACTTTAAGACTTTCTCAGTCCTCCTAAGGTTTTAACCTCTAAATCTTTCCGTTAAACTCCACCTAACAAAAAAATAATTTGGGGAAACTGCCATGTCCGTGCCATCTAATATGCAAAAGGTTAAATGCCTGGAGGATCTTGATGCTCTGGCGAAGGCCTATTTGCCGGGCTCGATTTGGGAGTTTGGCTCCACTGGTGCCGAAAATAACCTTTCCCGGGAAGGTAACCGCCGGGCCTTTGATGACATCTGGCTTCAGCCGCGTATTTTAAAAGACGTTTCCAAGCGGTCTATCAAACAAGACTTGTTGGGTAAGACTTATGATGCGCCCTTTGGTATTGCGCCGATGGGGGCCAGCGCCATGTTCGGCTTTGAGGCTGATCTGAATTATGCGCGAGCTGCCAAGGTAGCCAACATTCCGTTCGTGATGAGTGGCAGCGCCTTAATCCCGATGGAGCAGGTTGCTGAAGCCAATTCGGATGTTTGGTTCCAAGCCTATGTCGATGCCGACCGGGACTCGATCGCGGCGCTATCGGACCGGGTCTGGCAAGCGGGCATAAAGAATCTCGTCATCACAGTTGATGTGCCGGTCCCCGGAAATCGAAAGGTGTCCCTCCGTAAAGGCTTTGAATATCCGATGCGGCCGGGTCTCGGAATTGCAATTGATGCCTTGAGCCATCCGCGTTGGTTGTTTGGCACTTTTTTACGCACCCTCCTGTCATCCGGTCTTCCTCATATCGAGAATTATGGACCGGAGCGCGGTATTCCCATCATTTCGATGAAAGCCCCTGAACGCAAACATATCCGGGATGGGCTAAATTGGGAGGATATGAAATGGCTGCGTGACCGCTGGCAGGGCAAGCTGCTGATCAAAGGCGTGTTGTCGCCAGAAGATACCAAAACAGCCGCCGCAACAGGGCTGGACGGGCTTTTTGTCTCGAACCATGGGGGGCGCATGTTGGATACTGCCGTACCAGCTTTGAAGGCTCTGCCGGAGATCGCCGCCGAAAAGGGCGCGATGTCGATCCTGTTTGATAGTGGTATTCGGCGGGGTACCGATGTTGTCAAAGCCTTGGCCTTGGGCGCTGACTTCGTCTTTATTGGCCGGCCGTTTCTCTATGCCGCTGCTCTCGGTGAACAAGCGGGTGTGGCGCATGCTATTGAGCTGTTGTCGCAAGAAGTTTACCGCACCATTGCTCAGCTCGGCTGCACGGAATTGGACGAGCTTGGCGATCGCCTCTATTAACTTTTAAGCCATTTTGTTTCAATTTCGGGGATAAGCCCGCTGGCGATGACGCGTTCGAGCGCGGTATTAAAATCGCCCAGAATATTTTCAGGATCGCCTTCGTTTACGGCCAAAGCCGCATCTAACTGCTCATAGGGCTCGGCGGGTATTTCAATTTCTTGGCTGTAGCCGCGTTCCGCCAAATAACAGCCAATGTGAAAATTTAGCGCGGCCACATCGGCTTGAGTTTCGACAACAGCCTTCAACGACGCGTCGTAAGAAACCGTCTCGAGAATTTCCAGCTTTGGAAATTTTGCGCGAAGGGAGGCTGCCAAGGGACCGGTGCCGGGAGTTGCGATCCGAGAACGATCCGTGGCTTGATCGGGTGTCCAAGGATTTCCCTTCGGTGCAAACCAGGCGGCACCCGTCTTAATAATTGGCAAAGAGAAATCACAGCCGCGGTCATGACCCGGTGTTATGGCTTTGAAAGCAATGGCGTCAATATCTCCGGCATTCAGAGCTGTTAACTGTTGAGCTAGGGGAACCGGCACAAATTCAGGAACAAGGTCAGTATCTGCAAAAACCGCCTCTAGTATTTCGATGATCATGCCTGTTGCTTGGCCGGAAGCTTTGTGGTCGATCAGCGAGGTGAGAGGCAAAAAGTCGGGCTCGACGGCAATTTTTATCATTTTGTTTTAGAGGCTCACATGATTAAATTCCTCTATCTTAAGAAAAATAAAATGGGGAAAGCAACATGTATGAAATGATTTCATTAAAAGTTGGTAATCTTGATATGCCAGCAATGATCTGTGTGCCGGAAGGGCCGGGCCCACATCCAGCGCTGGTGATCGCCATGCATATGCCTGCGCATATGGGGCTAGAGGGGGATCTCTTTACCGAGAATACCATCCAGCGCTTTGCCGATAACGGTTATCTCTGCATCGTGCCGTTTATCTTCCATCGCTTTCCGCTTGATATGGACCGCATGGAAAAGCGCAAAGGTTTTGACGATAAGGAAATTCATGCTGACCAGGAGGCCGCCTATCAGTGGCTGATCGGGCGAGATGATGTCGATAATGATCGCATCGGTATTTTGGGGCATTGTCTTGGGGGCCGTCAATCCTGGCTCGCGGCGTGTCTTAACCCAAACTACAAAGCCATCGCGATCATGTGGGGCGGCAATGTTCGAGAAGGCTGGGGGGCTGGCAATCCGGCGCCGATTGATCTGGCAGCAAATATCAAATGTCCGGTTTTGGGTATTTTCGGCAATGACGATGGCAATCCGTCGCCGGAAGATGTCGATGCTTATGAGCAAGCCTTAAAAGACGCGGGCGTTGAGTACACCTTTCACCGCTATGACGGCGCGGGCCATGCCTTCATGAACCCGACCAGTGGGCGCGACCCGGACCCTTATCGTCCAGAGGCATCAGAAGATTCCTGGGCCAAGCAATTGGCGTTTTTGGCGGAGGCTCTCTGACCGGCCCGTGCAAAAACTCAAATCCCATTTCAAAGTTTTTCTCTTGGCCGTATTGTTCGGCGCAGTTGCCTATGGCTTTGTCCAGCTTGGCATAGTGGTGCACCGGATGTTTTTGTAAATTGCTTGCCAAGCAGGGCTTTTGTCTGCCTTAAAGTCCTATGGAAGCCTGGATCCTCTTCACCATTGCGGCGGCTTTTCTGCAGAATCTCCGTAACGGACTGCAAAAGTCGATCAATTCTGTGCTCTCGACAACCGGGGCGGCCTATACGCGCTTTGCTTTTGGCCTGCCTTTGGCGATCATCTATTGGTTGGTGTTGCGTTCGCTCATCAGTGATGAGCTAAATTGGAGCTGGCTGTTTTGGACCTACGCTTTTGTCGGCGGGGTCGCGCAGGTTTTGGCGATGGTTACATTATTGCTGGCCTTTGCGCTCAGAGGTTTTGCCGTCGGCACGGCTTATGCCAAGACCGAGACGTTGCAGACAGCAATTTTTACCGTGATCATTTTGGGCGAAGCCGTGTCTGGTGCAGCCCTGATCGCCATTGTTGTCAGTCTCATCGGTGTTTTTGTTTTATCGAGTGCCAAATCCAGTACCGGACTAAGGTCGATTTTATTTTCCTGGACTGAAAAATCGGCGCTCTATGGCTTGGCTTCAGCCGCATTGCTCGCGGTCTCTGCCGTCTCTTACCGCGGCGGCGCGTTGTCGCTCGAGGGCGAGGGGGCTCTCCTGCCGGCCGCCTCAACGCTGGTCGTCGCCCTTACCATTCAAACAACAATTATGACGGTCTATTTGCTGCTCAAAGAAAAAGGCGAGCTTACCAATGTCTGGCAAAATCGCGGCAAGGCGTCCTTGGTTGGTGTGGCGAGCATGCTCGGCAGTGTCGGCTGGTTTACCGCGATGACCCTGCAAAATGCGGCTTATGTGCGCGCCCTTGGCCAAATCGAGCTGATCTTCACTTTTCTCACCTCGGTGCTGATTTTCCGCGAACGCATCACCAAAGCCGAACTTGGCGGCACCCTCCTGATCATTGGCGGCGTGCTGATCCTGCTCTTGGCGTAATTTCCGAAAATGGAATTAAAGCTCTTTTGCTTGTGAGGTTAGTTTTTCGAGGAGACGGTCAAGGTCGGTGAGGTCTTGATCGCTCATGACGGACATGAGGTTTTCTTCGAAAGCGCGGCCGGCGGGGACGATTTGGTCGTAGATCGCTTGGCCCTCCGCCGTGAAGCTTAAGACCGAATTGCGCCGATCGTTATCGTCAGGCTGGCTTTTAATCAGACCCATTTCCATAAGTTTTGCGACAGCGCGACTGACCTGAACTTTATCCATCGCGGCGTGCTCGGCGATGCTGGAGGCTGTGCAACCGGGCTCGCGACCGGTTGCAGCTATCACCCGCCATTGCGGAATGGAGATGCCAAAACGTTCGGCATAGGTCTTGGAAAAAGCCGTGCTGACGGATTTTGCCAGGACAGCAAGACGGTAGGGGATGAAGTCTTCGAGGTGGAAGCTGTCTGGCGGCGTTTGAGAATCGTCTTTCATACGAAAATACTAATTGATAATAGTTGCAAATGAAACTATTATTTGAAAAAAGATATTAGGGAGCGAGAAAAATCATGGATAGCGTTGTTTCAACGGAGCTGGTCTATCAGACCGGTTTTGGTAATGAATTTGCGACAGAAGCTTTGGCTGGCGCGTTGCCCAAGCGCGGCAATTCACCGCAAAAGGCACCGCACGGTCTTTATGCGGAACTGCTGAGCGGCACGGCTTTTACAGTACCCCGCGAGACCAATCGCCGAAGTTGGTTCTATCGCATTCGCCCCTCCGCCATGCATCAGCCTTTCGAGCAAATCGATAGTGGCCTGGTCAAGGGCGCCCCCTTTGACAATCAGCCGGTCTCGCCCAATCAAATGCGCTGGAACCCGCTGCCGATGCCGGAAGCGCCGACCGATTTTATTGACGGCCTGGTGACCATGATGGGCGGCGGCGATGCCTCGACCGGCCAAGGTCTGGCCGTTCACCTCTACACCGCCAACGCATCGATGACGGATCGGTTTTTCTTTAATGCTGATGGCGAGATGCTAATTGTCCCCGAACAGGGGCGGCTGACGATCCATACCGAAATGGGCGTGATCGATATTGTACCCAATGAGATCGCCGTGGTGCCGCGCGGGATTAAGTTTCGTATCGAGGTGCCGGACGGCATGTCACGCGGCTATGTCTGCGAAAACTATGGTGCCGCACTTCGCCTACCATCGCTGGGCCCGATCGGCTCGAACGGTCTCGCCAACCCGCGAGATTTTGAAACGCCAATCGCGGCTTATGAAGACCGTGAAGGCGATTTTACACTGACGTGTAAAATGGGCGGCAATCTCTGGTCGGCCAAGATCGGCCACTCGCCTTTGGATGTCGTCGCGTGGCATGGTAATTACGCGCCTTATAAATATGATCTCGCTGATTTCAATGTCATCGGCTCGATCAGCTTTGATCACCCGGACCCGTCGATCTTTACCGTACTGACCTCGCCGTCGAATTCTGCCGGTACAGCCAATATCGATTTTGTCATCTTCCCGCCGCGTTGGATGGTGGCCGAAGATACCTACCGGCCGCCGTGGTACCACCGCAATGTGATGAGCGAGTTTATGGGGCTTATTCATGGCCAGTATGATGGCCGCAAAGAAGGCTTCGTGCCGGGCGGCTCCAGCCTGCACAATTGCATGTCACCGCATGGGAATGATGCCGAAGTTTATGAGACCGCCAGCACGGTCGAGCTTGCACCAACTTATATCAAGGACACCATGGCGTTTATGTTTGAGACCTGCATGGTCTACAAGCCAACTAAATTCGCCATGGAGACCGAGCTGATGCAGAAGAATTATTTTGAATGCTGGCAAGGTTTGCAGAAACATTTTCCCGGTAAATGACAGGTATAAAAAGCATGACACTTTTAAATGAAACCCATGATCCCAATTTAAAATCATGGGTCGCGTCGGCCAATGAAGCGGGTTCAGATTTTCCGATCCAAAACTTGCCCTTCGGCATCTTTCAACGCCACAGCAATCCAGAGGGCACCAACACGCTACCCCGCGGCTGCGTTGCCATTGGTGATCAAATCCTGGCCCTGACGCATGTTTTAGCCAAAGGCCTGTTAACCGGTAAAGCTGAGGCTGCCGCCGAAGCGGCGCTGGGATCGACGCTAAATCCTTTGATGGCGCTGGGCGCTGAACATTGGTCGGCTTTGCGCTCGCAATTATCAGCCCTGTTGCGTGAAGGCGGCGCTGAAGCCGAGTTGAAAGAGAGGCTTATTCCAATGTCGGAAGTCGAGATGTGTCTGCCGGTGGATATCGGCGACTACACGGATTTCTATTCCTCTATCAACCACGCGACCAATGTCGGTAAATTGTTTCGCCCGGACAATCCATTACTGCCCAATTACAAGCATATCCCAATTGCCTATCACGGGCGCTCTTCTTCTATTCGTGTTAGCGGCACGCCGGCCAAACGTCCGATGGGCCAGTTGAAAGCACCCGATGCAGAGCTGCCGGTTTTAACTGCCTGTAAGCGGCTTGATTATGAAACCGAGCTTGGCGTCTTTGTTGGTCCAGGCAATGAGCTGGGTGAAACCATTCCGCTTGATGAAGCAGAGGATCATATTTTTGGCTTTTGTGTATTGAACGATTGGTCGGCCAGAGACATTCAAGCCTGGGAGTATCAGCCGCTTGGGCCGTTCCTGGCGAAGAATTTTGCCACAACAATCTCGCCCTGGATCGTCACCATGGAGGCGATGGCACCTTATCGCCAAGGCGTTTATCAGCGCCCGGCGGATGACCCTCAGCCTTTGGCCTATTTAACATCTGATGCTCATGAAAAATCAGGTGGCCTTAATATTGTGCTGGATGTCGCCATTGCGACGGAAAAAATGCGCAGCGAGGGGCAAGCGCCGATGGTTGTCGGCACGCCAGTGTTTAAAGATATGTATTGGTCAGTCTTTCAAATGCTGACCCATCATGCATCCGGCGGCTGTAATCTTCAGCCGGGTGACTTTTATGGCTCCGGCACAATTTCCGGCACGTCTAAGGATCAGCTTGGCAGTCTTTTAGAGGCAACAGTTGGCGGCAAAGAAACGCTCGAGTTTCCAAATGGCGAAACCCGTACTTTCTTAGAAGATGGTGATGAGGTTGTGATGCGCGCTTGGTGCGAACAAGACGGTGCGGCCAGAATTGGTTTTGGCGAATGCCGGTCGGTTATTTTGCCGGCTTCGGGATAATTTCTGGCGATGAAGTTTTCTCTCATCTTGCTGGGGCTAAGTTGGTTGCTCAAACTCACCGCCTGGCGTCATGCATCTTTTCGGGCGCGGCTGAAAGAGAAAGACCTTGTCGCGCAAATTAAGATCGCCGATGACAGTCGAGGTCGGTATTTTATTTTTAAAGGTGGCAAGCTGAGCTCAATGGCAGGGGTCCATTCCAATCCCGATGTTTGTCTGGCCTTTAAAGATGTAGATATAGCCGTGAGCCTCTTGATCCCGCCGGTCGACTACCAGCAGCAGATCGATGCCCAGAAAGAGTTTAATCTCACCATGACCGGCGATGATGCCGATGCTTATTGGTTCGCTCAGACCATCATGCGGACCCAGACCATCGATTGGAAATTTGGCATAACCTTGCCGGACGGCTCCAAGCGTCTCACCAGCAACACCAATGGCGGGCCGATCCAGGTCTATGTCAAAGACGATAAGATCGTCCGCATCACGCCGATTGAATTTGATGACAGTGATCCCGGCACCTGGACGGTCAAAGCGCGTGGCAAGTCGTTTACGCCGCCGCGTCAAACCTCGCTCTCGCCGCATGGCCAAAACTGGAAATCGATGGTCTATTCGCCGGACCGCATTTTGCAGCCGATGAAGCGGGTGGATTTTGACCCGGACGGGGAGCGCAATCCGCAAAACCGGGGCAAATCTGGCTATGAGCCGATCAGCTGGGACGAAGCTTTGGATATTGTCGCCGGCGAGATCCAGCGGGTGAAGCGGGATTATGGGCCGGGCGCGATGGCCTCAAGCCATGGCTCGCATCACACCTTTGGCAATGTCGGCTATTACTTGAGCGCCAATTTCAGATTTATGAATTTGGTCGGCCATACCGAGGTGCATCATAATCCGGATAGCTGGGAAGGCTGGTATTGGGGCGGGCTGCATCATTGGGGGCATTCGCTCCGGGTCGGTATGTCGGAGAATTATGGCACGGTCGAAGATCTCATGAAGCATTGTGAGATGATTGTCTTTTGGTCAAGCAATCCTGAAGCCACCAGCGGCAATTACGGTTCCCACGAAGGCTCGATTCGGAGGCAATGGCTGAAAGAGTTGGATGTCGAGTTCGTCCACATCGATCCCTTCTACAATGACACAGCCCAGATGATGGGCGGCAAGTGGCTGGCCCCCAAACCGCAGACCGATCCGGCGCTGGCCTTGGCGATTGCCTATGTCTGGATGACCGAAGATCTCTATGACAAAGACTATGTCGCCAAGCGCACCGAGGGTTTCGATAAATGGCAGGCTTATGTGTTGGGCGACGAGGACGGTGTGCCCAAAACACCGGAGTGGCAGGCGGGCGAGACAGGTATTGCGGCGAAAGAAGTACGTGCCTTGGCCCGGGCTTGGGGCAATAAGAAAGTCTATTTGTCAGCAGGCGGTGCAGGTAATGGCTACGGCGGGGCGTGCCGTAATGCGACCGGTATTCAGTGGTCGCGCATGATGATTTGCTTGATGGCAATGCAAGGCATCGGCAAGCCGGGCGTCAATCTCGGCAATATGCAGCGCGCCACACCGCTTGATCTGCATTTCTATTTTCCGGGCTATGCCGATGGCGGTATCTCGGGCGACCTCACCGGCACGGCGTTGGCAGTGGCACTCTATCAGCGCATGCCGCAATTGCCGACGATCAATACGACGACCCAGAAAATCCCCCGGCTCCATTTGCCCGAAGCGATTAAAGGCGAGACCGTCGAAGGTTATGCCTGGGATGGTAAATCGATCGAGGGGCAGTTCAACAAGATTGTCTATCCAAAGCAGGGCCAAGCACCGGTCAAGATGCTCTATAAATATGGCTCGTCGATGTTCGGCACAATGAGTGATACCAATCGCTACGTTAAAATGTATGGCTCAGAGAATTTGGAGTTCGTCGTCAATCAGTCGATCTGGATGGAGGGCGACACTTCATTTGCTGATATTATTTTGCCCGCCTGCACCCATCTGGAACGCACCGACATCAGTGAATGGGCCGGCATCGGCGGCTATACCCATCATGGCCAGAACCAGCTCAATCACCGGGTCATTACCTTCCAGCACAAATGTATCGAACCTTTGGGCCAGTCTAAATCGGACTATCAGATTTTCCTTGAGATCGCCCAGCGCCTAGGGCTGGGCTTGTTGTTCTCGGAAGGTATGAGCGAGCTCGATTGGGCGAAGCGCCAGTTTGAAGCATCTGATTTGCCGAAGCATATTTCGTGGAAAAAGTTCATCAAGAAAGGCTATTTCGTTGTGCCGCCCTTAAAAGAAGAGCTCCGCCCACCGGTTTCGTTCCGCTGGTTTGCGGAGGGGCGCAAAAAGGATGTGCCGGAACCGCATCCTTTGCCGGCCGATTACACGGAAGAGTTTTTGAAAGGGCTGCAAACCCAATCGGGCAAGATCGAGTTCGATTGCAACTCGCTCAAACGCTTTGATGCCGATGACCCTGAACGCCCAACCATCCCGAAATATGAGCCGTCCTGGGAAGGGCCAGCTGATGATGCTAGGTTTGAAAAATACCCGCTTTTGATGATGACGCCCCATGCGCGCTACAGCTATCACAGTCAGGGTGACGGTAAGGATAGTTTTTTAAACGACATTATTGATCACCGGGTTGAGATCGAGGGGCGTTATTATTGGACGCTGCGTATGAACGATAAGGATGCGGCGGACCGAGGCATCAAAAAGTTTGATCTAATAAAAGCACATAATGAGCGGGGCGCGGTTGTCTGTGCGGCTTTTCCGACCAGCCGCCTGGCCTCGGGTGTGTTGCATGGCTACGAGTCTTGCGCGATTTATGATCCAATGGGCGAGCCGGGTAACTCAGTTGATCGCGGCGGCTGTCTCAATCAATTGACGCCCAAACGCATGCAGATCAAGCAATCTCATTCCATGGCAACGTCTTCGGCTTTGGTCGAAGTTGAGTTGTGGGATGGCGGGTCAGAATTGGCGGCAGCGGAATAAGGGAGAGTGAAATGAGTGACAAACAAGCAGCCTTGGATTTTGATATCAAGAAAATCGATCAGGATTTTCTCGATAATCCTTTTCCAGTTTATAAAGCTATGCGCGAAAATGACCCGGTGCACCTGAATCCCGACGGCTCTTATTTTTTGACACGTTATGAAGATGTGGTCTTGTCGCTCCGCCATCCCGGCATGAGTTCGGATAAGAAAGTTGACTTTAAGCCAAAGTTTGGCGATGGCCCGCTTTATGTCCACCACACGTCGAGCTTGGTTTTTAATGATCCGCCAGTGCATACCCGGGTGCGGAAATTGTTATCGGAAGCCTTCACGCCCCGAAAACTCGCCGAGTTGGAGCCGGTCATTGAAGGGATCATCGACCGTCTGCTGGACCGCTTGGCCGGACAGGGGGAGTTTGATGTTGTTAGCGATTATGCGCTGGCCCTGCCGACCGAGATTATTGCCGATATGTTGGGTGTGCCGGAGGAGCATCGCCACAAGCTGCACAATTACTCCAATCTGATTTTAGGGGCGCTTGATCCGGTGGTCCCGCCGGAGAAAATCGCGGAAGGTCATGCCGCCGTTGAGGAATTTGGCGCGCTACTGGAAGAGCTGATCGCTGATCGCCGTAAAACACCAAAGGGCGGCGAGATGGGCGAAGTGTTGGCGGCGTTAATTTTTGGTGAGGTCGATGGCGAAAAACTAACGCCCGTCGAGCTGGTGCAGAACTGTATTTTCCTTTTGAATGCGGGGCATGAAACAACCGCCAATCTCGTCGGCAATGGCATTAGTATTTTACTCGACGCGCCGGATCAAATGCAGCGTTTGCGGGGTGACCCGAGCTTGATCAAAACAGCCGTCGAAGAGTTTCTGCGCTATCAAAGTCCGTTGCAAATCGGTAACCGCAAAGCCACGGAAGATGTTGAGTTCGGTCCTGAAGGCAGCAAAGTTGTCATTCCGGCGGGCTCATTTATTCACACCTCCATTGGCGCGGCCAACCGCGACCCGGAAACTTTTGAAAACCCTGAAGCGGTCGATATAGGTCGACGCCCCAATCCGCAAATCGCTTTTGGTATGGGCAAGCATATCTGCATGGGTAATACGCTGGGCCGCATCGAAGGTCATGTCGCGGTCGGCAAATTCGTTGAGCGTTTCCCAAATCTGCGTGCCGCTGGTGAAAAGCGTTTCCACGGTCGGGCGCGCTTTCGCGGGCTTGATGTCTTGCCGGTGGCTGTCTCATAAGCTATTGCCCTGCGAATGACTGAATTAATTTCTGACATACTGACGCTTCATTTTCTTTATGCCCTTGGCATCGTTTTTTTAGGCGGGCTGATGCATGGTTATACCGGTTGGGGCGGCGGCATGGTTATGATGCCACTGATGACACTGCTATTTCCACCAGTAGAGTCTTTGGGCCTAATTTGTGTCGGCGGCATATTGTTGACGGCTCAAATGTATCCGGCCGCGTTGAGAATTGTGAATTGGCGCGAGATGCGGCCGCTTTATATTACTCTTCTTATCATGACCCCTATGGGGGGTGTGCTGTTGCTTTATCTGGACCCAGGCCTGGTGCGCCGGATTATTGGCATTGCCGTTGTCGTCGCCGCAATTTTAATCATGAGTGGGTGGCAGTATCGTGGCAGACGTGGCGCCTCGGCTGCTGCTGCTTTTGGCTCTGCTGCCGGCTTGGCAAATGGATTTGCCGGCGTCGGGGGGCCACCTTTTGTGATTTATGTTCTGTCCCATCCGGACGGACCCGGAGTACAGCGTGCCAATATCGTCATTGGAGCTGGATTACAGATTATGTTGATCACCCTCACCCTCACCGTTACGGGTGCGATTGGTTGGGAAATTTTGGTGAAGGGTGTTATTCTGGCGCCGCCCCAGCTTATTGCTGGAATGATCGGCGGTAAAATTTTTGCCTTAGCGCCTCAAGAACATTTTAGAAAATTTACTTTGGCCGCGATCGTCGTGCTTGGTGCGTCGGTGGCACTTCTCTAGCCCGCCTTAGTCAAAAAATGCGAGGGTTCTAATCTCGATACTTTCGCGCGGCGGGGCTCCTTCGGGTGTTGTTGGATCATCAAATGATGTGTGTGCCGTCATGCGGGCGCGGCCGTCTTTGGCAGAATCCCACACTTTAAAGACGATCGCCTCATCGCGTTTCATCTCCGGATAATAAAACCATTCATGATTATCATTGTGCTTAATCTGATAGGTTTGGCCAACGCGGTCAGGATAGCGGCGCTCGGCAATGATTAAGTCACTTTCCGGCAAAGACCGTGCATCACAAAAAGCCAGCGGGTTGGTTTGTAGAACATCTTGAATGGGCCGCCAGACCTGCACAACAGCGCAGCGCTTTTTCAAAAGCTCTTCCGCCTCGTCAGGCAGCACATCACGAATTCGCTGCGGGCCAGACCATTCGGTATAATCGTTATGAACACGTAACACAGGTTCCCGCAAAAGCTTTTCCGCGCGTTTGTCGTCATTACCGGTGCGGATGGTGTGATCAAAAATGACCACCCGGGAAGCACCGGTGTGCTTTTTAACGAGGGCTTCCATCTCCGGATAATAGACCGATTGCAGCTCTTCGCTGTCCAGGAAATCCTGCATTGCGGTCTTGTGCTCGACCAATTCAAAGCCGCTCACTTCGATATTTATCGGCTTGTCCCAGCTGCGTCCATCATGGATCGGCATGACGTGGCGATCATAGTTGCCGCTATAGGTTGGCATTTTGGTCACCGCATCCTTGGTCTCATTGACCGGCATGGTGCCATCATCCACACAATAGGTGAGCTCTGCTTCCACTTGGTTCATCTTGCTGTCCTTAGTTCTGGTAGACTATGCCCTACATTTAGGGCGCGTGGGGCTATTTCGCAACCATTTCCCGAACTTCATATTTCAAGACTTTTCCCATGGCATTGCGCGGTAGTTCGCCAACAAAATACACCGCTTTCGGATGCTTGAAGCGGGCCAGTTGATCTTGGAAGCGACCCAGAAAGTCACTTTCTGTCAAAGTGGCATTTTCCTTCAGCATCACCACTGCAACCGGGACTTCGCCCCATTTTTCATCTGGTTTGCCGACTACAACGCCGTCTTCGATATCTGCCATTTCATGGATGAAGGCCTCGATCTCGGCGGGGTAGATGTTCTCGCTGCCTGAATTGATCATGTCTTTCTTACGATCATTGATCCAGACGTCGCCGTCCTCATCTTGATAGCCGATATCGCCGGTATAAAACCAGCCATCGCGCAGGGCTTCTTTGGTGGCTTCTTCATTGCCCCAATATTCATAGAGAACATTGCCGCCTTTGATAAGGATTTCACCCGACTGGCCCGGCTCGACATCTTTGTCGTCATTGTCAACGATACGCAATTCACAGTGCAGCCCGACCTTGCCCGCTGCTCCCGGTTTAGCCCAGGCATTCTCAATTTTTTGGTAAATTGCGACCGGCGCCGTTTCCGTCGAGCCATAAACCTGACCAACCGGCACGCCGCGGTCGTGAAAAGCCATAATTTGCGGCAGCGGTACGATGGAGGATCCGGAATTGACCAGCCGCAGGCTCGAAATGTCTGTCTCCAACCAGCTTGGCTGGGCGAGCACGGCCTGCACGGTTGCCGGCACCAATACGACGAGGGTTGATTTTTCTGCCTCAATGCAACGCAAAAGTTCCGCTGGATCAAAGCGGCGATGAATGGTGACGGTTGCGCCGACGTAAAAAGCCGGCGTCGTCTGAATGTTGAGCCCGCCGACATGGAACATCGGCAGGGCAGTCAATATGCGATCCGCCGCGGTCATGTCACTAAAATGGATGGAGTTGAAGGCATTGGTTTGGATGGCGTTCTGAGTGAGCACAGCGCCCTTCGGCCGGCCTGTCGTGCCCGAGGTGTAGACCAATAAAAAAGGCGTCTCCATCGTGACATGAGGATTGCTGTCATCGCCCTTAGCGCGCTCAATATCTTGTTGCAGGCTTCGCCAATTATTCGCTTCAAAATCACTGGCGATAAAATCGCAATCGGGCAGCTCGGCTCGAAGACCGTTGCCATGCTCTTCAAACTCGGTATCGCATATGAGAATTTTGGCGGTGGCGTCCTTGAGAATAAAAAGATGCTCGGGTCCGGCGAGGCGCCAGTTTAGCGGCAGGAATATCGCGCCTAAGCGGGCGCAGGCAAAAAACAGATAAAGCAAATCCGGATGGTTCAGCCCCAAAAAGGCGACCCGGTCGCCGCGGCCAATTCCATAGGCATGTTTTAGGGCGCGGGAATGGCTGTGAACTTTTTTAGCAAAATCCTGATAGGTGATTTCTGCACCTTCAAATCGAATGGCAATTTTGTTAGGCGTAAAATCGGCATTTTTATCCAGCCAGAAGGAAATATCCCCGGTCATATTCAATACTCGTTGTTTTATTGACTATCTTTTATCCAGTTTATCGGGGCATTTACCTAACGTCTATGCCGAGATTGAGATTGGTTGGCGAAATTGCCCATTGCACGCTGGATCGCGATTGGATTTACCTCCAAATTAGTATAATTTATCGGACTCTTTACTTTTAAATTTAATTTATTGTTTGATTGGTCTTTTTATCATGCCGCCCAAGAAAAAAAACAATGGCAGTTTACCGTCTTCTGAGAGTGTTGGTTTTCTTATTCGCGATACCATGATGCACCTCCAAATTGTGCTGCGGTCTCGCTTGCAAGATCACAACCTTTCTACGGCACAATGGTACTTGCTGCGCGTGCTTTGGGAGGAAGAGGGGCTTAGTCAACGCGAACTCAGTGAGCGGGTTTGCACGACCGAGCCGACAACTCAAAGCGCGCTGTCGCGCATGGAAAAGCAGGGTATTGTCAAACGGGTTCGGAGCAAAACGGACCGCCGGGCTAATCATATTTATTTGACCAAAAAAGGACGAAAATTAGAGCCCAAGCTGATCCCTTATGCAATGGATGTAAATGTCTTGGCTTCTAAGAATATTCCCAAAAAGGACATCAAGGCCTTTACAAAAGTCATTCAAAAAATTCGTGCTAATGTTATTGAAGAAATAAATTCCACTGGCAAAATCCAAAGGTGATCGGTCGGCTGCAGCAGATATCATGTCTCGAATACAGAGCATCTAAATCAGGGTAAAATAAAATGACAGGTCTTTCTTTGACGCTGGTAATCGCAGACTATGACCACACGCGGGATTTGGTTTCAGGCACTGTGAAACCCCAAGGAGTTAATCTGACGAGTTTGATCTTCGATGTAGAGGAGAATTTTTCGCTTCGCCAACGGTATTTCTGTCAGGCGATGGCCGTCTACAACGCTTGATGCCGAACTACCGCGAGCTCGAGCTCGATTTTTTTGAGCGCACCGGCATCTATTCCATCATGCATACGCTCCCTATTCGGCGTGATGTCTATGGAGAAAGCCGCTGGATCGCAAGAAATTTGATGACAGCCTTTGAGGAAGCCAAAGCCAAAATGGTCGAACGTCTTTCCGATTTTAATGTGGCCCGTATTCCAATGCCGTGGATGCAAGATCGCTTGCGATCAGGTAAAACAGCAATTTTTCCTGGAGAGTGATAATTTGGCCTTACGGCATAGAAGGCAGCCGAAAGACCCTAGAGGCTTTCCAGCTTTTTTGCGACGAGCAAGGCGCCACCTGGCGCAAGCTCACGCCGGAAGATTTGTTTGTTCCAGAAACCCAAACGTCTTTTAAGATATAGCTGTATCCGAGGATAATTCGCTACGAAAGGCCGTGTATGAGGTACGGGAACCTGCCAAACGAATTCTGCTTGAAACTCTAAAAACCTCAGAGTACAACGAGCGCTCTAGACTGCTAGAGTCTGCGGAGAGGTGGCCGAGTGGCTGAAGGCGCTCCCCTGCTAAGATTCGAACAGTATTGAACGATATCAATGAGTTGTGAAGAATTTTACCAACCTTCCCCTTACCCTACCCCTTGCTTTTTCTTTTTTAACATTTCACGCGCACGACCCTCGTCTAAGGTCACATAACTTTTGGCTGATCCAGTGTTAGTCCATGACCCGTTGTTGACCAGATCATGTTCACTAGCTCCGACAGACACCAAATCAGATGCAAACTTGTGTCGCGATTTTCTGGCACCAAAACTCACATCAAGTTTTTTACAAAGAGGTGATAACCAACTATAGGTGCTGGACCGGTTGAGCCATGGAAACACCCTGCCAATTTTTTTAGCCAAAGGTACTATTTCGAAAAAGTAATCTTCATCCATCGCAATGATTTTCAGCTTGCGAGATTTAGGTGCAATGATTTGAAACTTGCGTTCATTTAGATTCATGTTTTCCCATCGCATCGATAGAGCATCCGAAGGGCGAAGTCCGTGATAATGAAGTGTAGCAATATATAGACGTTTTAAGCCATCAACAATTCGGCTGCACCTTCGGATGGGTGCAGTTTTACTACTTCTTCTTCTTGAAAATTCTTAATTTTAATATGTGCGCGCCACTCTGAATCTGCGGCGCAATTAATCACAGCTCGAGCAGGCCCTATTACATTCCGATTGCGAGTAGAATTTTTTGCTGTTGGCAACATTTTCTTGGCCAATCGCTGAATGTCACTAGGCCGAATCGTCTCGATAATTACATCGCCTATTATACTTTCCACCCGACGCACCAATTCCATTTGCTCAATATGCACTTGCTAACAATGGCATCGTCATTTGGCTAGTTGAAGAACTCAATTTGTTCACCAAAAAGTTCACCAAAAAATTTTCTAGAAAACTAGAGAGGGTATACGCTCATGCGGACCCGTATAGGGAAAGGTCGACGAAGGACCCGTTATTTTCATTGAAGGTTAAAGGTCCGCTCTACCCCGAAAGCGGACTCCTCAACGTAATCAGTTATCCGAGTGGTGGCAGGTCAGTCGTGTTCTGACCACCATCTACAAATGTCCGTTGATTCCAATTAACAGCTTTTGCCTCTCCTCAATTGTCGATAAAATGCTATCAACAGGGATTTAGGCGGGGAAAATCATTGGAAAAATTTGGTATCGGGCAGGCTGTTCGCCGGGAAGAAGATCCACGTCTTCTGCGCGGCAAAGGGAATTACGTCAATGATGTTAATTTGGCGGACCAGACCCATGCTGTGCTTTTGCGCTCGCCGCATGCGAATGCGAAAATAAATTCTCTCGATACAAGTGTAGCCAGCCAAGCGCCGGGTGTTGTTGCGGTGCTGACGGGTGCAGATGTTGCTGCTGACGGGCTGGGTACGCCTAAAATGGCAGTTCAAAAGCAACGCCCCGATGGCACGCCGGCTTTTACCCGGCCTCACCCCGGCTTGGTCGTGGACCAGGTGCGCTTTGTCGGTGATCCCATAGCTATGGTGGTAGCAGAAACAATTGATCAGGCTAAGGACGCCGTGGAGCTGATTGAAATCGACTTCGAGCCCTGGCCCTCTGTCACGGCAACGGAGGAAAGCCTGTTGCCTGAGAGCGCTGCTGTCTGGGAGGAATGCCCGGACAATACTTCGTTTCATCATCCGATCGGTGATGAAACGGCAACGACAGCTGCCTTTGCAGAGGCCGATCATGTCATTAAGCGCCGCCTTGTTATCAGCAGGGTTTATGCCCATTACATGGAGGTGAGGGGAGCTGTTGCCGCATACGATAACAGGTCGGAGCGCTATACCCTTCACGTCGATGTGCAATATCCTCACCGCATGCGGGATATGCTGGCAAGCGAGATTTTCGATGTGCCGGAGGAGAAAATTCATATTATTGCCGGCGATGTCGGCGGCGCTTTTGGCACCAAGGGCCCGCAATATGTCGAGCATCGCCTGACCATGTGGGCAGCTAAAAAAATAGGTCGGCCCGTCAAGTGGACCTGTGACCGCAGTGAGGCCATTTTGGCTGATGAGCATGGCCGGGATGTGATCTTCGAAAGTGAGTTGGCCTTGGATAGCCAAGGGCAATTCTTGGCCCTGCGGGCCTCAACGATAGCCAATGTCGGCGCTTATATTTCCTCGATGCGCAACATCCAGGCGAGCTTTTCAAATATGGGCGGCATTGTCGGTGTCTATAAAATTCCAGCCTCTTATGTGTCTGTGGTCGGCGGCATGACCAACACCAATTCAACGGCGCCGTATCGTGGTGCCGGAAGGCCCGAAGCGAGCTATGTGATTGAGCGCCTGATCGATGAAGCGGCGCGGGAGCTGGCGATTGACCCGGCAGAGCTGCGCGAGCGCAATTTTATTCAGCCGGAAGATATGCCTTACAAAACCTCGCTGGTTTTTAAATACGATTGCGGCGACTTCCCTGCCAATATGGCGAAAGTCTTGGAAATGGCAGACTATAAGGGGTTCTCTGAGCGCCAACAGAATTCCGAAGCCCAAGGGAAATTACGCGGCATCGGCATTGCCAATGCGATTGAACGCGCCGCCTCGCCGGGAGCTGAGTTTGGTGAGATACGGTTCCGGCCCTCCGGCAAGCTCACTCTGTTGATGGGTACAAAAAACCAGGGCCAGGGTCATGAGACCATGTATAAACAAATTGCGGTTGAGTGTCTCGGCATGGCGATGGAGGATATGAATTTTATTGATGGGGACACGGATATTGTCGCCAATGGTACCGGCACGATGGGATCGCGCTCTGCGGTGATCGGCGGCTCGGCACTGTACCGGGCAGCAGAAAAGATTATTGAAAAGGGCAAAAAACTCGCCGCCCATATGCTGGAAGCAGGCGAAAGCGATATTGAATTTGAGGATGGCGCATTTACCATCGTCGGAACCGACAAATCGATCAGCATGAAAGAGGTTGCTCAAGCCTCCTTCAAGCCGGGACAATTACCAGAAGGGATGGAGCCGGGGCTGAATGAGGCAGCTAGCTTTGCCCCCAAGCAGGACACCTTTCCAAATGGTAGTCATGTTTGCGAAGTGGAAATTGAGCCAGAGACCGGCAAAGTTGAACTTTTGAATTATACGGTGGTCGATGATGTCGGTACGGTGATCAATCCATTGACACTCGAGGGGCAGATCTATGGCGGTATCGTCCAAGGTGCCGGGCAGATCTTGATGGAGCAGGTTGTCTATGACCGCGACAGCGGGCAATTGCTAACTGGCTCATTTATGGATTACGCGATGCCGCGGGCTGATAATTTTGGCCCAATGACGGTTGCCGCTAATCCGGTGCTGACCGAGCTTAATCCCTTGGGCGTTAAGGGCGCTGGTGAGGCCGGCACGGTCGGTGCCTTGCCAGCCTTGATGAATGCCATCATGCATGCGCTTGCGCCGCTCGGTGTCACTCATCTTGATATGCCGGCTACACCAGAACGAATTTGGCAGGCTATTAAGCTTGCCCGGAAATAAAGAGGTTAGCGGCTAACCCGAGAGCCTAAATTCTCCCATACCCGATCCATCGAAAGGTCGCTGTAGAAAAGCTCCGTACAATTATCAATTTCGCCGTCAGTCAGGTAACGCACCTTGCCAAGAGGCATGGATTGCAATTGGATTGAGGCAGAAATTTGCAGGTAGACGGCTGCAATTGTCGCGCCTTTAGTGTGTTTGCCGACGACAGAACAGCCATGACCACGCATCAATATTACAGTGGACTGATCCAGACATTTCGCTAGATCACGGCCATGATCCATATTTCGGACAAGAAGGTCTGTGTCGCCGAAATTGTCATAGATATCCCAGATTGGAATATCTCGTCCAATAGCAGCACCAGTGTGAATAATGGGTTGTAAAGGTGTTCCGGTTACGCCAAAGGGAATTACCGATAAAGAGTGATTGTGAACGACAGAATTTACGTCTGGCCGAGATTCCATTATCGCGCCGTGAATGAAGCGTTCGCCATATGGGCGTTGGGTCGAACCATCAACGCAATTGCCCTCAAGATCGAATTCCATAATGTCATCTCGAGATACGATCTCTGGACTGCGTGAGCATGAGAGGAAGTAATGATTTGGGTTATTCGGGTTGCGAACACTAATATGTCCGAAGGAATCGACTACATTTTCATTCGCAAGAATGTGATTGGCCAAAACCAATTCATCCAGAAGTTCTTCAATTTCGGCATTCATTAAAAAATCTCGCTAAGAGAGTTTAATTTTTTTGTCGGAACGACTTGTTACGTAAATAGTATGCTTCTGGAGCCAACACAAATCAATTAGATTTCTTAGTAAATTTAATGAGTAACTTTCTTTGCGAGAAACAGATTTGGGTGAAGGGAATCAACTGACGGAAGGTAATTTGTGGATGCTCAATTAGCAGCATGTATCGCTTGCCAAACTTTTTCGGGAGTAACAGGCATGGCGATATTTTTGATACCTTTGGGTGCCAGGGCATGATTAATCGCGTTCATAACAGCGGCAAGTGCGCCGACAGTGCCGCATTCTCCAGCACCCTTGACGCCGAGCGGATTGGTGGTGGTTGGCACGGCATGACGATCAATATCAAAGGTGCAGAAATCTCCAGCCCGTGGCATGGCATAATCGAAGAAGGAACCTGTCAGCACCTGACCGTTATCATCATAGATCATGTTTTCCATAAGCGCTTGGCCAGCTCCTTGGGCAATGCCGCCATGCACCTGGCCGTCTACCAGGAGAGGGTTTAGCTCCACGCCAACATCGTGGACGGCGGTGTAGCGGGCGATCTCGACAAAACCGGTATCAGGGTCAATCTCGACCTCGCAGACATGACAGCTATTTGGGATATTATTCGAATCCGGTGACCATGTGGCAGTTTCAAACAAACCAATCTCAATTTCTGGCGGCAGTTGGTTAGGCTGGAAAGCAATGCGGGCTACTTCCGAAAATTCAACGTCACGATCAGTTCCGGATATAGCATAGGCCCCCTCGCTAAATTCAATATCTGCCTCGGCAGCCTCGAGGATGTGGGCGGCAATTTTTTTGCCTTTCTCGATCACTTTTTCTGTCGCTTTATAAACAGCCGTACCGCCGATGGTCGCCGTCCGGGCCGCACCCGTGCCCGTGCCCCAGGAGAGTTTGTCCGTATCTCCTTCGATAATGCGAATATTTTCGGCATCGATTTTGAGCATGTCGGAGAGAATTTGTGTATAGATGGTCGCATGGCTTTGCCCGCCCGCAGTAGAGCCGACTAAAATTGTCACATTGGCGCCCGGATCAAAGCGCACTTCGGCGGTTTCTGGAGAGGGGCCAGCTGATGGATCGACGGTTGATGAAACCCCAACACCTCGAAGTATGCCCCGTGCCGCCGCTTCCTCAATACGTTGTTGAGAGCCCTCATAATCAGCTTTGGCCAGGCATTTATCCATAACCGCTTCAAACTCGCCGCAATCATAAGCCCCGGCAGAAGGCAGCTTGTAGGGCATTGCCGCAGCCGGAATTAAATTGCGCCGCCTGATCTCGACAGGATCGAGATCCATCTCGCGGGCAGCCATGTCGATAATGCGCTCATGGGCATAGACCCCTGGCGTGCCACCAGGTGCACGGTAATTGGAAACCGGCACGGTATTGGTCATCACGCCAACAGCCACACCATGTACGGCGGGCGTCGCATAGGTGCCGCAGATTTGGCGAATAACACCGGCGGTAGACAAAAATCCGATCATCGTCACATAGGCACCGATATTGTTTCTGGAAGAAAATCGCAGCCCTAGAAACTTGCCTTGGTCATTGAGACCGAGCTCAGCATCAATGACCATATCGCGGCCCTGATCATCGGCGACATGCCCTTCGCTTCGCTCGCACGTCCATTTGACCGGCCGGCCAGCATGTCTGGCAGCCCAGGCGGTCAATGGCACCTCAGGGTAAAGGCCGCCTTTCATGCCGAAAGATCCGCCGACATCACCGGCGATGAGACGCATGCTGTGCTCGGGGATGTCAAAGATGTGTTTGGTCATTAACGTGCGCCAGATATAGGGACGCTGCAGACAGGCATGGATGGTGAATTTATCGTTGCCTTTGTCATATTCGGCAACGACAGCGCGGGGCTCCATCGTGTTAGCAGTCACCCGGTTGATAACAAAGCGCTCGCGCACAACATGGCTCGCATCAGCAAGAGCTGCATCCACGGCTGCCTTATCTCCGAGCTCGGCATAAACCGCTTCATTGTCCGGGCAGTCATCATGCATCAAAGGGGTCGCCGGGTCATTTGCGGTCGCGGTATCGATATGGGCGGGCAAGGGGTTGTAGTCGATCTCAATTGCTTCGGCAGCGTCTTTTGCCTGATTGATGGTTTCAGCGACCACGATCGCAACCGATTGCCCAATATGATAGACCCGGTCACGGGTCATTGCCGGGCGGTCTGGCCGATACATCTGAGAACCGTCACGTCTTTTTACAGGCGATCCACCCGTCAATTGGCCGAGCCCTTCCTCGGCATAATCCGCGCCGGTAAGGACCGTGAGAACACCCGGCATGGCCTTGGCAGCGCTTGTATTCATTTGCATGATATCGGCGTGGGCGTAGGGTGAGCGTAAAAAAAACGCATAAGCCTGGCGCGGTAATGTCACATCATCGGTATAGCGGCCCTGGCCGGTAACCAAGCGCGGTGCTTCAACCTGGGTCACCGGTTGGCTGATTGAATAACGTGTCATTTTAGGCCCTTAAATTTGGTAAATGATTTAGGAAAGTCTAGTAAAATTAATACCATAAAAGGCGATTTCTTAGTAGAAAAAGTAGGCTATAATCGTCTGCTTTTCTCTTTCCAGAATTATCGAAGGTTCTCAGAAAAAATGACCCCCCGAGTTACAGTTTCTGCGATTAAGCTGCTGCAAGATGAATAGTGGTATACTTGCTATGTGGGAGAGAATCCCTGCTAATATTCGAGGGGCTTGTTTTGTTTCCTGCGGCGCCTTTTTGCTCATCATTATGGCATCCTTGGTAAAACATTTGGGGCAAAATCTGCCGGCCTTTGAAGTTCTCTTCGTCCGATTTCTGGCGGGCCTGATTGTTATTATGCCACTGGTTTGGCGGGTCGGATTAAAAACCCTTCGCACATCAAAAATTCATTTACATGCGACACGCGGATTAGTTGGTTTCATAGGAAACATGCTTTTCTTCTTTGCTTTAATCCATATTCCGATCGCTGACACGGTGTCTATTCAATTTTCCAGGCCTTTGTTTATGATCGTCATTGCAGCCGTGTTTCTCAGTGAGAATGTTAGTTTCTTGAGAAAAATTATAACCGTGATCGGCTTTGGCGGCATCTTGTTGATCACTCAACCTTTTGCCGAGGGGGTTGATCCTTGGGCATTATCCGCAGTTGGCGGTGCTTTTTTTGGCACATTAGTCGTCCTGACAGTGAAGTTGCTTACCCGAACCGAGCAAACTGTCACGATCATGTTTTATTTCGCGTTGTTCACGACCTTATTTGCTTTGATCCCCGCCGTGATGACTTGGCAGAGTCCGACGATGAACGAATGGATACTGCTAATTCTTGCCGGCGCGTTTGGGATCATTGGACAGGGATTGTTTACGCACGGTCTAGGGCTTGGCGAGACAAGTTTTGTTATGCCGTTTGATTACCTGAGAATTGTTTACGCCTTCATTTTCGGAATAATATGGTTCGGAGAAGTGCCCGAGATTTGGAGTTTCATTGGCGCGGCTGTGATAATCTTTAGCAGTATTTATCTCGTACGAAGCGAATCTCGCGCCGGGTAGATTATCGTTCCGTGCCCAAATTCTTTTGTGCCAATACGATCGCCGCACCGCCAATCGTAAAGGCCGCCAGCAGCCAGAAGATCCAGATTGTCGCGTTTTGATCAATGATCCAGCCAAAGGCGACCGGGGCAAGGCCGCTGCCGAGCGCAATACCCGTTGAGACATAGCCAAAAATTCGGCCCATCGTGCCTTTGGGCGCAACTGCGCGGACCATCATGTCGCGGGCGGGGCGCAAAATCCCCTGGAGTAATCCGGCAAAGGCAAACAGGGAAATGATCATAACGCCGGGTAATTTGATGAGGGCGAATATCACAAATACCGCTGCTGAGCCTAGAAACGAGATCAAAGCGATGTTGTGATGCTCTTTAGCTCTGTCGGCAATATAGCCGCCGATTAAAATACCGGATGTGCTGGCAATCAGGTAAGCCGTCAATGCCGAGCTCGCCGCGACCACGGTGATCTCGTGAATATTTACATTTGCCACCACCGAGAACGAACTCACGCCGTTTGAGGTGAGCGACGCCAACATAAAAAACATGAAAAACAGGATCATCCGGGGTGACAACATCAGCTTTGCTGTTGAGCTGCTGGCTTCGCCTGTTGACGCATCTTTTTCTGACTTGGAAGCGGACTTCTCATCCCGGAGGATGCCACCCTGGGAATAGATGATGACAGCGCAGACAACACCGGTCAGGCCGGTAATCGAAACGGCACTTCGCCAATCAAACAGGGCAACCAGAAAAATAATTGTTGCCGGCGCCAAAGCCCCACCGAGATGGCCGGAAAACGTATGCAGGCTGAAAGCTTTTCCCATCCGCTCGGCATTTACTGAAGAGTTTAAAATGGCATAGTCAGCCGGATGGAAAACCGAATTCCCGATACCGGCAATCACGGCCAGAACATAAATAACCTCCAGGGTCGGTGCGAAACCCATGGCGGCCACCGCCAATCCTTCGACGATTAAGCCTACGACCAAAATCAGCCTGGCCCCGATACGGTCAACCAGCATGCCGATAGGGATTTGCGTAATACCGGTCGAAAGGGCGAAGAGGGTAATGACCATGCCGAGCGCTGCGTAGCTTACGCCGAATTCCTCACGCCAAACTAACAACAACGGAGGCAGGCTCAACTGATAGAAATGGCTCAGGAAGTGCCCCGATCCAATCAGGCTTAAGACACGGGTATCATGTCTGACTGTTGAGGCGGTTGCTTCCAATGTCGTTTTCCCGGGTTAATTAATCGTGAGTATGTCCGTGATCCTGTCCGTCACTATGATCGTGGTCGTGGCTGTGTCCATGGTGATGATCATGATCTGGTTCATCAGAGGTGAACAGGAGAGATTTAATAATCAGGGGCACAACATCCGTGGGCTGAATAAGCTCGCCGATATCGATGTAGTCAAATTCCTGCAATTGAATGCCGTCGAGCGAAATAATATCACCCTCGACATCGAGTTCTTTGCGCAAAATGCCACCGAGGCTTTTGCCGATATCACCTTCCATAACCATAATAAACTGATCTTTATTGGCGATCGTCTTTGGCAGGCCATCGTAAATACCTTGAGCAAGCGCGAACATTCTAGGATGAGAGGGCTCTCCCTCCCAGCGGAAGGCGAGGGCGATGGTGGTCTCGCCTTCGTCGATATCAAAGCGCGTCATTGCTTTCGAGATTGCCTCTGTCACTTTTTTAGATTTGATATCGCCGTCTAGGGAAATATCAAGCCGAATGACGGGGATATTGCGGACGGGTAAACTGTCGGGCTCGGTAATGTGGACGGTGTTACCGCTGACCTGAACTGTGAACTGAGAAGCGCCGACAACGGTGGCGCGAATGCCTTGGCCGGGATCATAGACCGGATAGCCGATCTCATCTTTTTCCAATGCTTTGGTCAGTTGCTTCGCCAGATCACCACCGAGATCTCCGTGATCAGTATTTTCGCGTTTGAATATAAATTCGGAAACACCGCCGGAGAAAGTCACCGCATCAATCTTGGTTTTGGCTGGTAAAGCCGGTGTCAGCGTTAAATCCTTGAGCAATTTAGAGGGCTTTTTGCGGGATATCGCTTCTTTTAAAACAGTGATCATCACATCGACCAATTTCTGTCGATCACCTTTGGAAAGCTTTGCGCCGAGCTCAAGTTTGATGCCGGCATCTTTTGCCATACGCTCAGCCGGCCCTTCGATGCGGATTAAGGAGCCGTCATCATCAAAGGCAATGAGGCGTCCGCCGACCGCAATGGCGGCGCTGTCGAGTAACTTGCCGCCATGCACCAGGGCAAATTTTGTTGTGCCGCCTCCGACGTCGATGTTCAAGAAAGTTTTGTGTTCTTTGCGGGACAACTCAACCGCCCCCGACCCATGCGCCGCCATCAAGGCCTCGAGATTATGGCCTGCCGAGGCGCAAACGAATTTACCAGACTCGGCGGCAAAAAGATCGGCGATGGCGCGGGCATTGGTGCGTTTTAACGCTTCACCGGTGAGAATAACCGCGCCGCTATCGATATCATCGCGCTCCAGCTCCGCCTCTTTGTAAGCTTTATCGATAAACACTTTTAGCTCATCCGCATCGATTGTGTAGTCGGGCCGGTAGGGCGTCAGCAAAATGGGTGACTTCCACAAGATTTCACGGCCGACGACAACAAAGCGGCTGGAAAGCGCCTCGGATAAGCGTTGCAGATGGACCTTGGCAAACATGAGATGAGACGTGGACGAGCCGACATCAACGCCGACCGTGGTGAACTCGACATTATCCGCCGACCAGATGGCATCGCTAAGCTGTTCTCGTTGCTCTTCGTTCGGATGGATGTGATCAAACTCTAAATCATGCATGTCGTTTTTTGCCTGCTATTTTGAGTAGGGTGTTTCGTCAATAAAATCACCCATGCCGGATGCGACCCCATTTTTCTCAATTTCTTCCAAGAAGATACCATGGACCCGCGGGTCTTGGTCTTCATATTCGATCTGCCGTCCGCCATCTTTGACGCTGACATCCACGCCACTGAACAAGCCCATTTTCTCAGCCGAAAACGGATAACGGAGACTACCAAGGGCGACGGCCAAATAGCGGGCAGGGACAGCAGAGGTATTATAATGCTGATGATACATGCCGTCTGGTGGCGCAAAGACGACACCGTGATGCCAGTCAACGCGGACAAATTCTTCATCTTCTCCGTACCAAAGCAGTGAATAGCCTTCACCCGTCACCGAATAGACATGAAAATCAGCGCCGTGGCGGTGGGCCTTTTTGTATGTGCCTACCGGCATTTCGGACGAATGCGCATGCATCGTGCCATCAGCCAAAATAAATTTCATATTGGAGCTACCCGCACCGCGCTTGTCCCAGGCTTGCAGTTCAAACTTTGAAAGGTCGGGAATGAAATTTGTTTCCCACATATGGCGTCCGGGTACTTTTGGAATGAAATCACCTTCACCTGAGAAATAGTTGCTTTGACCCTGACGTTCGGGAAATTGGAAGCTGTTGTTGAAGACAAAGTCTTCATTGTGGAACAAATTAAGCACCAGACAGAGATCATTGGTGGCCGATAACAAAGCGCGTTCCTGGCCACTGCTGTTGAAATGCTGATACTTGGCATTCAAGGGCAGGGCAAATAGGCTTTTTGGGCCCCATTCGAAGCTATGTTTCTGGCCATCGACGGTTTCAATCGTTGTGCTGCCATGGCCTTCGAGGACATAGATCACCTCTTCATAGAGATGTTGCTGCGGTGAGGTTTTGCTGCCGGCTGGAATGTCGACCAGAAAGATCGAGATATAATCGCCCCGACCTTTCAAGTGAACAGCTGCCCCCCTGGCATCAATGCGGGCCCAGGGGCCGGTTTCCACCTTCATCAGATCGATGCCGAAATCCTCGGCAACGGGAATGCCTTCATTTTCGACCCAATCGAGATAGGGGTCGAACAGAAATTTTGGTTCCTGAGCTTCGGCCATAATCTATCCTCTAAATTGTGCCGTCGAGATAAGGCTTCTCGTCGATGAACTCGCCCATTTTTGACTCAGCACCGTGCTTTTCCAAATCTTCTAGGAACATCTTGTGGATGCGTGGGCTTTGATCTTCATATTCGATCTGCGCGCCGCCGTCGCGGACGTTGACATCCATGCCCATAAAGACGCGGCGCTTGGCCTCGGTCATGGGATAGCGCAAGCCGCCAAAGGCGATGGCGAGATAGCGCGCGGGATCAGGGCTGGTGTTGAAATGCTGGTGGAACATGCCGTCCGGCGGGGCAAAGACTACACCATGTTTCCAATCTACACGCTCATATGGCTCGGTGTCATCATACCAGAGCAGCGAATACCCTTCACCAGTTACACAGAAAACGTGGAAATCTGCACCATGGCGATGACCTTTTTTGTATGTGCCGACCGGCATCTCGGACATGTGCGAGTGCATTGAGCCATCGGCCAGGACAAACATCATGTTGGAGCCACCGGCACCACGTTTTGACCATTTGCGCAACTCGAACTTAGAAAGATCAGGCACAAAATTGGTTTCCCACATATGGCGACCCGGACGTTTCGGAATAAATTCGCCTTCACCGGAGAACGATGTTTCGGTGCCTTCGCGTTCGGGGAAACGGTAGTCATTGTTGAAAATGAAATCGGTGTTGTGGAACAAGTTCAACATAACGCAAAGACTGGTGGTTGAGGACAATCGCGCATTTTCCTGACCGCTGGCATTGAAATGCTGATATTTGGCGTTGAGCGGCAGGGCAAACAGGCTTTTTGGACCCCACTCGAAACTATGAGTGCGGCCGTCATGGGTCTCTACTGTCGTGCTGCCGTGACCTTCTAAAACATAGACAACTTCTTCGTAAAGGTGCTGTTGTGGGGAGGTTTTACCGCCCGGCCCAATGTCGACAATAAAGATCGAAATAAAATCGCCCCGGCCTTTGAGATGGGCAATGGCGCCATTAGTATCGTAGCGTGCCCAAGGCTTGGTCTCGACTTTAATGAGGTCAATACCGAAATCTTCGACGACGGGAACGCCTTCGCCCTCAACCCATTCGAGATAGGGGTCATGGAGAAATTTTGGTTCTTCGCTATTTGACATTTGCAGCCTCACCTAGTTTTAATATTTTAGTAATCTTGATTAGTACTTAGAATTCTAATCAAATTTTCGGATTGATCAATACGAAAAGAACCAACGCCTACATTGAGGGGATTGTATCTCGCAAGATCGGGTAAAGATTTCCAAGTAATGAACGTGGCCATGGCAGCGACAGCATTTGATCAAATAAAACATAGGAGAAAATTGTGATGCCAAAGGAGACTGATAAGATCAGTTTCAATCGCTCGCGCCCCTCTATCCACATATAAGAACCAACGAAAATCAAAATGGTTGGCAACATACCGATCAAAGCGATACCGCCGAGAAAGCCTACAATCCAGCCGAGGAATATGAGTGCGCGTTTGATGACGACTTGTAGCTCATCCGCTTGAGTTTCCACTGAAATATCGAGCTTGAGGGTGGCAACGGCTTTCGATTTTGCATCATCACCGGTTTTGCTTTTTGATGGAGCTTTGAAGGTGTGATTGATAAATCCTAAAATAAGCAAGGCGAAGGAAAATCCTCCAATGGCCTGTGGCACCAGCCGTGCATCATATTTCCATAGAACTGTTTGGGTCAGCATGACGCCAATGAGCACAAAGGCGATGCCATAAAACAATGTATTCAAATTGATGTTTGCCGAGCGGGAATAGCCGGATAACATGCCTGTGAAACCGCCCGCGTTCTTTGCTTCCCTCATTAAGGGGCGGATAAACCCCCAAAGGGCGATTGCAAGTAAGACCATAACAATTGGATTGGTCACCCAGCCGTAATCATAGCGGCTGACGGAAATGAAATAGTAGCGTTCAACAACAGCGCCAAGGACAAAACCCAAAATAAGCGGTGGACGTGGCCAGCCGAGGCGTTTCATAAACCATCCCAGCAGGCCAAAGAGAACGACCGTAATAAGGTCTCCCCAATTGCGAGAGCCTTGATAAGCACCGACCATAATTACGGTTAGGATAAGCGGCATGATAATGGGCTGTCGAACCAGGGCAACTTTGGCAAACTGATTGGAAAATGCAAAACAGATGCCGGCGCCTAGAATATTGGCAAGAGCAACGCTCCAGATAATCGAATAGGTAACATCTAAATTTTTGGACAGCATGTCTGGGCCGGGCTGCAAACCATGAACCAAAAAAGCGCCGAGCAATATTGCCATTGAGGCACTACCAGGGACACCAAATGCGATGGTGGGTACAAGGGCACCGCCTTCCTTGGCATTGTTCGAGCCTTCTGACGCGAGCACCCCTCTAATATCGCCGGTGCCGAAGGTTTCGGCCGCGCCTTTTTCCGTCCTGGCGGCGTGACCATAAGCGATCCAATCAATGACAGCAGCGCCGATGCCGGGTACCGCGCCCAGTGTCGCGCCCAGCCAGGAAACGCGTATGACCAACCACCAATGGCGGAAAGTATCCTTAATACCTTCCCATTGGCCTGAGCGAGAATCGATTTTGGAATCGCCTGCAATACTGCGGCGTTGGATTGCCATATCTGCAAGTTCGGGCAGGGCAAACAAGCCAATTGTCACCGGAACAAGGGGTAGGCCATCGTATAAATAAAGCGTGCCCAAGGCCCAGCGCTGGGTGCCGCTTTGAGGGTCGCCGCCAATCATCGCAATCATGATGCCAAAACCAGCGACTGTCAGGCCGCGTAAAGGAGCACCTGCACTGAGGGCAGCGACCATGCAAAGACCAAAAACAGCAAAAGCCAGCAATTCAGGTGAGCCAATGCTGAGCATGACCGGACGCAAAATTGGTATGCTGACTGCCAGCAATAGCGCACCAAAGACGCCGCCAATCAGTGAGGCGGAATAGGCAGCCCCAAAGGCCCGCCCTGCTTGTCCTTTTTTGGCTAAAGGATGGCCATCTAGGATGGTTGCGGCTGACCCGGTCGTGCCGGGCACACCAAACAGGACTGCTGGAATTGTATCAGATGTCGTCGTCACCGAACCCATGCCCAGCAACAAAGCAAAGGCCGAATAGGCGTCGAGAGAAAATGTAAACGGCAGCAATATGGCCATGCCGACAATGCCGCCCAAGCCAGGGATGACCCCGAGGCCTAAGCCAATGATAACGCCCAAGCCCAAATACATAAGACGGAGCGGGTCCGTCATTGTTACGAAGGCCTTGGAGGCCATCGCGAGCATTTCAAATTCCATGAGTGCGCCGTCAGTGTGTGAAAATTAGTAAAGGATAAAAAATAACCCGGTGCCAGGATTTGACACCGGGTTATTTAATTTCTTATTAGCCGCAGGAAATTTTCTTTGCAGCCGAACCTCGGAAGGTGAAGTCACATTTCATACCGACTTTAAGCTTTTTACGTTTTGCTTTTTTGCCTGCAATGCTGACTTTTGTTTTTCTGCCGCTGACAGAAAGGCTTCCTTTGCGACCTTGGCCTTTATAGGAAACTTTCCGTGCGCCATTTCTGAGTTTGGTGATGACACCTTTGATGGTCTCAGTTGGAATAACAGCCTTCGACACGTCCGTTTTTTCGTCACTATTGGTAGCGCGTTTTGCTGCTTCAATGATCTCTTTCGGCGACGCATACAAATCAGCCATCAACTTGGAAATCTGATCGCCACTGATTGGGCCGACTTCCAAACGTTGTTTAACGGCATCTTTCTTATATTTAGGATCTGCCATGGTTGCCATGAAGGCCGCTTTAAGTGCATTTACCCGATCTGCAGGAACACCAGGAGGCGCTAAGAAAGGGCGACCCCAGGCCTGACGTGCATAAATGAAGGATAAGATTTTCCTTTCCTTATCATTTTTTGCCAAATCCATAATGAACGGAACGTCTGGGATGTCGGCGTGTTTTTCAGTCGACATCTGCAAGAAGACGGTCACTTTCTTTTCTTTTAACCAATCCGCTTTGCGTGATTTCAAGCTGGTCCAGGAATAGCCGCATCGTCCACCCAGTTCACCACGTTCCATAGCAAAGTTGACATCAGTACCGCCAGGATAACCCGTCACCAATTTTAATTTCGTGCCGAGAATATTGTTCATCACCTTTGGAAATGTATCGGTATCCGCACCTGCACCGGTGCCACCAACTGTCATTTGTTTGGTCAGTAGCTGTTTCCAATCAGTGATGCCGGTGGATTTCATCGATACGCAAACACTCACTTCGTTATTTGCGCTGCCGAGCCAGTTAAATTTACTGGCATCAAATTTTGCGGATGAATTGCCGAGCAAGGGTTCCATCGGCATACCGCGACCGATGACGCCGATGGCGGTACCGTCTTTCGGCAAGACATTATAAAGCTCATTGGCAACCAACATCGAGCCAGCACCAGGTTTATTTTTGACAACAATTTTTGGATTACCCGGAATGTGGTTGGTCATGTATCGAGCAACCGTCCGAGCATAGGTATCATAACCGCCGCCCGGGCTATAGCCGACCCACATGGTTATCGTTTTACCTTTGTAAAAATCAGCTACTGATTGAGCCAATGTTGGGGTGGCGGAAAAAGCGCTGATTGCTATTCCGGCTAAACCCAAGACGCCAAGTTTTTTCGCAAATTTCATAGCTAGATATCTCCCTTTAATTTAACGCAAAGCCTCGTAACCGTTTGCTCTGTCTTAATTGCAGATATTCGGTTACTTAGAATTCTATGTAAAATAGTATTGCACAGAGTGCAAAATAATTGCGAGTGTAAAATGCTAATCTAGGTAACTTTTTTTATCTGCGTCAAATGTGGCAGAATTCTGAATGACTTGATGTCTAGCGCTCGTACCCCTCCGCCACTTCTAGCTGATCGAACCAGTCGAACCCCATAGCTTTGACGATGCGGCTGGTGATACAGAGAAAACGCGCTTCATTGTCTTCATTGGCAAAATGCTGATGGCCGCAATAAGGCGGAATATAGACAAAATCACCGGCCTTCCAGTCGAAACGCTTGGGCTCTTTATCCCAATCCCATTCAAATTCTTCGATGCATTCAAACTTTACATCCCAATGAAGATCGTAGCCATTGCCTTCGAGAACAAAAACCAATTCTTCGCTGAGGTGTCGATGTTTGCCTGAAGCCGCCCCCGGTTTAAGAAATTGCATATAAGCATCGACACAGTTCTCGGCGGTGTCCATTTTCTCATTGATGACATGTTTGATCAGGCCATCTGGAGAGTTCTCAAACGGCATGTCCTCACTTTTGACAATTTTAAGCCGGGTTTCATAATCACTGCGGAAATCAGACGAGGCTTTCACGGCTTCGGCATAGAAATCAACTTCTTCACCCATTAGGCGGGCGCGATCAGGATTATCTATAGATTTAATTGCCATTTTTCTGCGCCTAAAAATCTGTTGGAGGTGTGAAGTCTTCATGCCCCTTGGGGGGTTCTTTACCAGGATATTTTACCATCTTTTGGAACAGTAAATGCATAAACAGAAATAGCGGTTTGGCTTTAAATACCAAGACCACGGCCTCTTCATCCGATTCCCGGTTGGAGTGTTCATGCACGCAAGCATTTTCTACAATGACCGCGTCGCCGGCTTCCCAGTCATAACGTGTGCCGTCATGGATGTCGTAGCCTTTGCCTTTCAAAATATAAAAGACGGCGGAATTCATATGACCGTGCTTGGCGCTATGGCCGCCCGGCGAGTAGACATCAACATGACATTCGATGGATTGAGCAACCTGGGTCTGCTGCGGATTGATAACTTTTTTACCGTAATGTTGCGGTCCGCCTTTCCATTCCATATCAGCGGTCGAATAAACCCGGGGCTGGGTGAAGAGCTCCTCGACAAGCTCACCATATGTCCCTTCAAGGGCGCGGACAAAGGTACGCTTCTTCGACCAGCGCTCAAACTTGGCCTCATGTTCTTCATCACTGATTTGCGAATTGTGGCCAACGAGTGAGAAGACCCGATTGTGCCCGGTGTCTTCCTTTTCGTCTTCTGGACCATCATGCGGCATGGTAATTCCTATCGAAATTTATCGCGATGGATTAATCGTCCAACAAATGGCCCCATTTATCCAGTGTTTTCGCGAGAAGCTCGGGACTGGATTCTGCGACATGCGGGAAGTCTTCCTTCCAATCAAACGGGCGGCAGGCGTCGACCAGCGCCCGAGAGTTCATATTTTCTCCCGGCTTTTTCATCGGATCCAGCGCCCCACTCCAGGTGTTGCGGACAATATCTATGTCTTCCGCCGGGTCACAGCGCGTGTTCATTGCCCAATTGACATCAAAAAGATTTGAAGGATCAATATCTTCATCAACGACAACAACCCAGCGGCCAAGATAATTACCCGCATGGGAGCCAGCCGCCAGCATCAAAGCCTGTTTGGCGTGACCGCCGTAAGCCTGCTCGATCGAGATCACATTGAAGAGCCTTCCGCCGCCGCTGATATGGCTCCAGACGCCTTTCACACCGGGTAGGCCGGCTTTTTCGACCTGATCCCAGATCATCGCTGATTTAACAACACATTTACTAAACGTATAATCCGCAGGTGGCCGCCCGGGGCGGGCCATAGTCAGGATCGGGCTATTGCGATAATAGACCCGCTTTACGTTGACCACATAATCTTCCCGGACCGAGCTCGCATAATAGCCTGTCCATTCTCCGAACGGACCTTCATTGCGCATATCGTCCTGGACGATCTCACCTTCGATAACAATTTCCGCACGTGCCGGCATGGGCAGGCCGGAAAACTCACCTTCGATTACCTCAAAAGGCTGGCCGCGATGACCACCGGCATGGGCAAACTCGCCGGTACCATAGGCAACTTCATTGCCGGAAGAGAGGAACAGCAAAGGATCGTGACCAACACTGACCATAACCGGGCAGGGCTTACCTTGATCAAAATATTTTTCGCGGATGAGACGGCCATGTTTGCCAGGCGACATCCAGAGACCGACCGTATTTTTATCGTGGATCATTACCCGGTAAGTGCCGAGGTTAACCCAGTCGTCATCGGGATCACGCATGATGACGAGATCACCCGTTCCCATATAACGCCCGCCATCTTCTTCATGCAGAAAAGGGACCGGAAACTTAAAGAGATCGACTTCCTGATCACGATCAATATTTTCCAAGATAGGGCCGGTTTTGACATGCTCGGCTTCATGTAATTCAAAATCTTTGAGGCGATCACGGTAGGATTGCACAACATCCATGGCACCGTCGGGTTTTTCGAAACCAAGAGTGACGGCAAGGCGGCCGGCAGAATTGGTCATGCCGCTCAGTACTTTGAAGTCTTTGGGGTAGCCGGGGATTTCTTCAAACAACAAAGCTGGAGGATTTGTTGGCTTGGCATGATAGATCATTTCAGCAACGGCACCCATTTCCAGGTTCCAGTCTACGCCCTTAATCGTCTTCAGCTCGCCGATATCTTCGACACGGCCAAGCCATTCCCGAAGGTCTTCATGCGGCGTTTGATAATCTCCAAATGACGTATTTCTTACTTTTTGATCCATTTTGGGCTTCCCCGTCTTCGCTTGTATATTTGGCGGATGGCGTTTTTAGGACCGCTTTTTATTTCTCTGATAAAAGAAAAGAACCGCGGAGCCAATCAATCCGAGTGTAACCATAATCGCGAGAGTGTGGTCCGATTGGGTGACGAAATGGCTGGCATTTGCGCCTTCATGGGCAAAGCTGGCGGATGCGGAAACGAGGCTCGCAGTGGCAACTGTGAATGTTCCGAGAATATACTTTAACATTGGTTGATTTTCTCCTTCGAAAATTTACTAATATAGATTAGCATTTTATACAAAATTGCGGCAGAGTCAAAATGCTTAGAAATCTAAGTGTGGAAATTATTATGTTAAGCTATTAAGTGTAGCGACCAACAAAAACAATTTTAGGGAGGCTAATGTGGCAAAAAAGCCCATCGGTGTAAAAAAGAAAAATCGGCGTAAAGTAATACCCAATGAAACCCGTTGGAATTCAGACGTCATTGTCGATCTCATGCGGGATTTTGATTTCCCTTTTGTGCCCCTCAATCCGGGCTCAAGCTTTCGGGCATTGCATGATTCGATGGTGAATTACGGCCAGGATGATCCGCAGATGATGCTGTGTCCTCACGAGAACATTGCCATACAAATTGCCCATGGCTATGCCAAGGCAACCGGCGAGCCTTTAGCGGCAATTGTCCATAATCTGGTTGGACTGCTGCATTCGTGCATGGCTGTCTATTACGCCTATATCGATCGAGTGCCGATTTTCCTGATGGGAGCAACCGGCCCGATGGATACCGGCCAACGCCGGCCACGCACCGATTGGATCCACACTGCTAATGTTCAGGGTAATGCGATACGCGATTATACCAAATGGGATGATCAGCCAGTTGGTATCAATTCCGTGCCGTCATCCTTTGGTCGTGCGTATTCCGTCATGATGACCGAGCCCCAGGGCCCGGTTTATACCTGCTACGACACGTCTCTGTTGGAAGCTGAGCAGCCGCATGCTGTCACAATGCCGGATGCGAGTGCGGAGCGGGTGCCGACCCAAATTGGGCCGGATCAGGATGCTTTGGCGAAGGCCGCCGACATGCTGGTCAAAGCTAAAAACCCAGTTTTGCTGGCCGATTGGGCAGGTCGAATGCCGCATGGTTATGACAATCTTGTCGAGTTGGCCGAGACCGTGTCCGCGCCAGTAGTCGATATTGGCGCCCGGCTTAATTTCCCAAGCCACAACAAGCTCAATATGACGCTTTCACCGGCGGATGTGCTTAAAAATGCAGATTTAATTCTGTGCCTGGATGCTCGCGATTGGGAAAAAGTCACGACGACTTTGAATAGCGTCACCCGCAAAGTTACTTCGCTGGTGCCTAAGACAGCCAAATGGATCGATATCAGCTTTGCCGATCTCGAGATCAGTTCTTGGTCAACAGACTATCAACGCCCACTGATTTCTGATCTTCGCATATTGGCGGATACGGCGATTGCCATGCCAATGTTGTCGAAGCTCTGTCGTAAATTGCTCAACAAGGCCCCAGCCAAGAAGAAACGAAATGAGACACGGCTTAAGCGCATTGCTAAACTGCACGATGCCTCTCGGGCGGATTGGGAGAAGAAAGCCAAAAAGAACTGGAACAAAAAGCCAATGACGACGGCACGGCTGGCTTCTGAAGTTTGGGATGTCATCAAGGATGAAGATTGGGTGACGACATCCAGCAATTTAAATGGCTGGACCCAACGGCTTTGGGACTTTGACAAGCCCTACCGCTTTCCGGGCTATGCACTTGGCACGTCGACGCAAATCGGTATCGCGCTCGGTGTTGCTTTGGCGCACCGGGACAAAAAGCGCTTGGTTGTTGATATGCAGCCGGACGGCGATCTGATGTTTGATCCCGGTGCGTTATGGGTTGCGGCCAAATACGAAATTCCGATGCTGGTCGTAATGTATAACAACCGTTCCTATTACAATGACCACGAACATCAAATCCGCATGGCAAAAAAGCGCGGCACGCCGGTTGAGCGCGCCTATATCGGCATGGACATCGATAAACCGCAAGTGAACTTCGCTGGCCTTGCCCGTTCCATGGGCTGGTATGCGGAAGGGCCGATCGAAGACGGTAAGGATGTCGGTGATGCTTTACGCCGGGCCATCAAAGAAGTGAAGGCCGGTCGCCCGGCCCTCGTCGATACAGTGTCACAATATAGGTAGATCTAGAGCGCTGTTCTCACATCGATAACAGCGACTTTACCTTGCTCAACCTGTTTGACGGCTTCGGCAAAAACGCCGGCGAGAGCACCCGGATCAGTAACCGGCCCCTCAGACCAGGCGCCGAAGCCTTTGGCGACAGTGGCAAAATCAATGTCCGGGTCAATCATGCGCTGACCGATCCAAGCGTTTTCCGGCGGCCGGTTACGTGCGCGGGCAACGCGGATTTGATGATGCTCATCATTGCCCCAGCTATTATTGTTATTAATGACAATCAACAACGGCACCTGATAGTGAGCGGCGGTCCAGATCGCGCTAGCTGACATGACGAAATCGCCATCCCCCATAATCGCAATATTGATTTGCCCTTTCTTATTCCTGGCGAGCGATGCGCCAACAGCAGCGCCCGGACCATAGCCGACCCCGCCACCACCATCGGATCCAAGATAGTGACCGGCACCATCAAACTGCCAAATGCCTTCTGAAAAACTGCGATGATTGCGGACCGGAAGGAACCAAGGTTTGTCTTTCACGGCTTCATGCAATTCATGGATCACACGGGGAATTTTGATCGGTGAGGCGTCTTGATCGTCCAGCCAATTCTCGTTTTGTGATTTCCGCAAGGCTGTGTGTTGCTCAGCCAACTCTGACTTTCTGGCATCGATAGCACCATTTGGAAAAGCGTTTAGTCTTTGCTCAATAACCGCCGTCAGTTGTTCCATGCCCAATAGTGGATCGCAGATTATCTCGATTTCCGTTGCCGATTCGAGTGCGCCAAAATTCGACCATTTATTTGGAATGATATTTTCCATTGACATTGAAATGAGTTTTTGACCGTCACGCCCGCGCTCAGCTTCATTGTAGGCCGCTGCGGCATTGGTCGGATCAATGCAATCGACGGCCAGAATGACGTCAGCATTTTTGCGAATGTCGGCATCGCCGCTGAGGTTTTGGGGATGATCCGTTGGCATGCAGACAATGCTACGATCATCAACAAAGGCCGCACCCGTTATTTCGACGAGCTTTTGCACCACAGGTGTGACTTTGGCTTCGATGCCAAATCGACCGGCAACAATCAATGGCATTTTGGCGCCAAGGAGGAGATCGGCCGTGTCCGCCAAGCTTTGTGGATTTGGCGCCATCACTGGTGCGGGCTGATAGTGTGGTAAATCGACTGATGGAATAATCAGATCATCCGAAATGCCGCCTTCTTGCACGCCTTGATCAATCGAGATGTAAATCGGACCACTTGGTTTGCTGGCAACAATTTTATGACCTTGCAATAGGGCGTCTACAGTCGCTTGAAGAGTTGCAGGCTCACTGGTCCATTTTGTGAAAGGCTTGACCAGATCGCTTTGTGTATTGGCGGAATGTACCCAATCAATATAGCGCCGCTGCGCCGGGTCCAGGGGGCCGCAGCCGCCTAAAATCATAACCGGTGACCGATCACAATAGGCGTTATAGACCGCCATGCTGCCCAGCATCAGGCCAACCAGATCATGGATTATGCAAAGCGCCGGCTTGCCGGTCGATTTGGCATAGCCATGGGCCATAGCGACCGCGATTGTCTCCGTCGTACAGAGGATGATTTCGGGCTTGCGGTTGCGCGTATGATTGACGAGCGAATCATGCAAGCCTCTGAAACTGGAACCTGGCACGAGGAAGACATGCTCAAACCCTAAACTCGCCAGCACATCAGCGATAACATCTGACCCATAGGCGGGAGTGAGATTGTTATCTGGGAGGTTTTGCGGTGTTTCGGGGAACACCATTTCAGTGTAGTCAGGTATGTCGTTCATTTTCCACACTCTGTCGATTGCAACCAAATGCGACAAATGAAACGATCGTGGATTGGAAGTCAAGGCAGAGGATGCTAAGATTTCGAAGTATTTAATGATCTGAATGAAATTGCCTGGCAAAGACTTTCGTAAAAGGAATTTAATCATCACAAACTTATTGTCAGGATATTGGTATTCGCCATAATTTAGGGTAGTTTAAAGTCAGCTATTGGGGTTAATTTATTTTTTGATTGATTTTCTATATGTCGCCTAAAAGACAAAATAAAGGCAGTTTAGCGCCTTCAGAAAGTGTCGGCTTTCTTATCCGCGATACGATGATGCATCTCCAGATCGTGTTGCGGTCGCGCCTACAGGATCACAATCTCTCTACAGCGCAGTGGTATTTATTGCGTGTCCTTTGGGAAGAAGAGGGTCTTAGCCAGCGAGAGCTTAGCGAGCGGGTTTGTACGACAGAGCCGACAACGCAAAGCGCTTTGTCGCGCATGGAAAAGCAGGGCATTGTTAAAAGAGTGCGCAGTAAAAAAGATCGTCGGGCCAATCATATTTTCCTGACAAAGAAGGGGCGAAATTTAGAACCTAAGCTGATCCCCCACGCCATAAATGTGAATGATGTGGCCTCTAAAGATATAACAAAAAAAGATATCAAGGCTTTCACGAAGGTTGTTCAAAAAATTCGCTCAAACGTGATTGAAGAAATTAAGTCGAGCAATAACTCATAAAGTCGGAATTCCCCCTCTCTGCATTGACCGAGTTTTGGCAGATTGCTAAGATTTCTAAGTAAATGAAATGTGGTCGGGGATGGTCAGATGAAGGTAACACCATTGGCAGAGGCCCTTGGGGCAGAAATTGAAGATGTCGATTTGTCGGAAGAAATGTCTCCCGATGGATGGCAGGCAATTCATGCCGCCTGGCTTGAATATAAAGTCCTGGTATTTCGAGGGCAGGATTTATCCGAGGAGGTTCATCTGCGTTTTGGCCGGACTTTCGGCGATATCCAGGCCGTGCGCTCAGCCAATCATCTCATCGGCGAGGAACAGCCTTTTATGTATATCGCCAATCGCGAGGTAGATGGAAAACCAGGTATTCTGCCGGATGGTGAAATGCATTTCCACAATGATCAGAGCTATTACGAGATCCCGAGCAAGGCGTCTTTGCTTTACGCATTGGAAATTCCGAGCCAGGGCGGCAACACGCTGTTTTCAAATGCTGCTAAAGCCTATGACATGCTGGAAGACAGTCTGAAAGAAACGTTGATCGGATTGCAGGTGTTCAATGTTTATGACTATGACCGCAATCCGACGGCACCAAGCGATACTTATGATCCGGACGCCCCGCAATTCGTTCACCCGTTGGTGATCAAACACCCTAAAACCGGTGAGCCGGCGCTTTTTGTCAGCCGCCTGATGAGCCACCACATTGAGGACATGGAACGCACCGAGAGCGATGCTTTACTAAACAGGCTTTTCGATCATGCCGAAAACCTGGCGTTACGCTATGAGCATGTCTGGCAGGTTGGAGATCTGGTGATGTGGGATAATTTTGCGACCCAGCATGCGAGGACTGATTTTGATCCAACTGAAACACGCGTCATGCGCCGGGTAGGTATTGTCGGCCCCAGGCCCATGGCATACGGGGCGGCGGCATGAGTGACTTTGATTTTGCCGGTCGCGTCGCCATTGTTACGGGCGGCGGCACCGGCATTGGTAAAACATATAGTCAGGAATTCGCAAAAGCTGGTGTCCGTGTCGTGATCGCCGATATTGCCGGTCCCGAAGGTGAGGCGGTTGCCCAAGAGATCAATGACGCCGGCGGCAAGGCTCTGGCTATCACAACTGATATTTCAAGTCAGGAGCAAACTCTGGCAATGGCAAAAGCTACGATTGAGGCTTTTGGACAAATAGATATTTTGATCAATAATGCGTCCTTGATGAGCGCCTTGGAGCGCCGACCATGGCATGAAATTGATGTCGATGAATGGGACCGCGTTATGGCGGTTAATCTGCGGGGTATGTTCCTCTGTTGTCAGGCGGTCTATCCGCAAATGAAAGAGCAGCAAAGCGGCAAGATCATCAATATTTCCTCAAGCCGGTTCTGGCTTGGTACACCCATGCGGCTGCACTACAGCACGTCGAAGGCCGGTGTCATCGGCCTCACCCGTTCCCTGGCCCGTGAAGTCGGTGACGACAATATTGCTGTTAATGCCATCACCCCCGGCTTTACCGAAAGCGAAACACAACTCGCTACGTCGACAGCCGATTATCTGGCAATATCTGAAGAGCGTTATAAAGGCCGGACTTTCAAGCGCGCCCAATTACCGGGAGATCTGGTCGGAACCGTCATGTTCCTGGCGTCAGATGCCAGTAATTTTATCACCGGGCAGACCATCAATGTCGATGGCGGCGAATCGATGCGTTAATTGAGAGATAAAAATTTGAACAAGATATCGTTTAATAATAGGATTATCCCATGACCAAACTTCGACTGAATTTTGCCGCCAGCCCCTATGATCACTTCAGGGATATGATTGATGGCCGCGTCCCAACAGAGGGCATCGACCTCAACTATCTAAATCTTCAGATCGAAGAGGCCTTCGCCCGCTTTGTGCATTTCCAGGAATGGGAACTGTCCGAGATGTCTTTTGGCAAGTTTGTCTCCTTTATCTCACAAGACAATGGCAAAGTGATTGGCCTACCGGTCTTTCCGTCCCGCGTGTTCCGGCAATCCTCAATCTATGTGCGGGAAGACAGTCCGTTAAAAGGGCCGGAGGATCTCGCTGGTAAAAAAGTCGGCATTCCCGAATGGGCACAGACGGCTTCGATCTATACCCGTGGCTGGCTGGTTGACCAGATCGGTATTCCGCTCACTGATATTGAATGGATTCAATCCGGCGTTAATCAGCCGGGCCGTGAGGAGAAGGTAAAGCTCAAACTTCCCGAGGGCGTCACGCTCACGCCGGTGTCTGATAAATCTTTGACGGAAATGCTGCTAAGCGGCGAAATCGATGCGACCGCGACGGCTCATGCGCCGCAGCCCTTTGAGGATGGAGATCCTTCGATCCGCCGCTTGATCCCCAATTACCGGGAGTATGAAGAAGCCTATTACAAAGAGACCAATATTTTTCCAATCATGCATATCATTGCGATCCGCCGTGATGTCTATGAGGCTAATCCTTGGATTGCGATGAATTTGTATAAGGCTTTTACGGAGGCCAAAAATAATTCTGTCTACCGCGCCCAGGAAATCACCGCGACCCGTTTTCCCTTTGCCTGGTGTTACGAGGCGGCGGAGAAAACCAAAGAAATTTTTGGTGATGATATTTTCCCCTACGGGCTTGAGCCCAACCGTCCAACCCTCGAGGCGTTTCTGAAATATGCCTATGATCAGGGGATCTGCCACCGGAAAGTCACACCGGAAGAAATGTTCCCAGAAGAGCTCAGCAAGGTTTTTAAAATCTGATGGCTCAATTGCGACGCATTGATGCTCATCAGCATGTTCTGTTCGATGAGTATTTAGCCGAGCTTGAAACCATGGGCGTAACCGGCAGCGCCGAGCGGTCCTTTCCGCCTTGGTCGAAGGCGCAAATGCTTGAGAATATGGCGGCTTATGAAATCGATGCTGTTGCGGTCAGCATATCCTCACCCGGCACTTATTTTGGCGACATTGATTTCACCAAAGGTCTGGTGCGGCTGTGTAATGACTGTTTCGCCGATTTGTCGGATCAAGCGGAAAACCGTATTGTGTCCTTGGGTTTGCTGCCATTGCCCGATACCGAGGCTGCCTGCCGGGAGCTCGACTATATATATGATGAGCTGAAATTGGATGGCGTGGGGCTGGTGTCGCATTACAACGATGTTTATTTGGGCGATCCTGAATTCGAGGAGCTCTATCAGGAACTGAACAAGCGCGAAGCCGTTGTCTTTATCCATCCGGTCCGCCCGATGCAGGCCGCCAAAATGCAATATAGTTTTCCGAGCGGCTTCGTTGAACTGGTCGCCGCTACTGGCCGGGTGATAGCCAATCTTCTGGCGACCGGTGTGATGGAGAACTATCCAAATATCAAATGGTATCTGCCCCATTCCGGCGGCATCATTCCAAGTATTCTCTACCGCCTCATAAAATTTGAAAGCCATCCCAAATTCCAAGACAAGGTGCCGAAAGGCGTGCGTTATTATCTCAATAAGATTTACTACGATGTCGCTCAGGCATCAGAGCCGGAGACGTTGGCGGCGCTGATGAGCTTTGCCGATCCAGGTAAAATTTTATTTGGCACCGACTATCCCTTTGCCATCGACCGCAGTTCGGTCATTCAAGATACCATTGACGGTATTGAGCTGTTTAGTGGATTTGACGAAGGAGCGCGGCAAAAAATCTACTGCGATAATGCGCTCGCCTTATTCCCGCGCTTTCAGTCTGTGGGTTAGCTCCGACCGCCAGCCGCAGCTTTGTCCCGCGTGGCGTTTAGATAAAGCGCCCGCATGTCCTCCATTGCTTTGATGCAAACTGGGTCCATATCTTCTTGCGGCTCTGGATCTATGCCCCAATAGCCGAATTTATCCTCGCCCCTGAGGAGCATGGCTGTCGAGCCTTCGAAGCGGGTTTCTCTCACGTGCGGTGCGACGTAGTGGATGGCGAGACCAATGCGGGGGTGATCGGCATTATTTGGCAGCGAGCCGTGCACAACACTTTCGTGATGGAAAACAATTTCGCCAGCTTTCAGAACGGCGTATTCAGCTTGGCTCTCATCAACGTTCGGCACGGTTTGGCCGACTGGAATGAGATTATTCTCATGCGGCTTTAATTCGTGAACAGCCGGCGGCCCCTTATGACTGCCGGGGATATATCTGACGCAGCCGGACTCCAAATCAGAGGGATTAAAGGCGAGCCAAGCGGTTAGGGTGTCCGCTGGCTCAAAGCCATAAAAGAAGCTGTCTGTATGCCACGAAACATAGCCCGGGTCCCTGGCTTTTTTACTGAAAAAGGAAGCGCCCCAACATAAAATATCCGGTCCGATGAGGTCTTCTACGGCATCCAATAATTTTGCTTCGCGCACGACATCGCAGAGCCAGAGGAAAGGGAGCTGAGCTTTGATGCGAAACTTATCCATCGGCGAGTCGCCAATTTTATCTTCCAAAGCGGTATATTTTTGAAAGAGCGCTGAGATTTCATCTGATGAATAAAGCGGAAAGGGAAACAGAAATCCCTTTTCCTCATAACCATTAACCTGTTCGGCGGTAAGAACTTTATCCATTGTTCGTTTCTTTCCAAAAATTCTTCCAAAGTATGGCAATTATTCTCAATGAAGCAAATAAGTGTTTGATAAAAAATGGTTAGAATTGATAGTAGTGGGATAAAAGATACATATAACGTCTTTCAGGCAATAAAATTTGGATGGGGAAAATGTCACTTTTAAAACTTTCAATCGCGACGACCGATTACGATCATTTCCGTGATTTTCGGCTTGGCTCTGTTCAAGCCGAAGGCATCGATGTGAATTGGATGAATTTGGGTCATCATGAATGTTTTGCCCGCTTTACCGCCAATCGCGAATTCGATGTCGCTGAATTGTCATTTGCCAAATTCACCACCCAGGTGACTCGCGAGAACAGTGATGTGGTCGGCTTGCCGGTGATCTGCTCCCGGTTGTTTCGATTTAGTTCTTTCTATGTGAATAAAAATAGTGGGATCAAATCTGTGGAAGATTTGAAAGGCAAAAAAATTGGCTCACCTGAATGGGCGCATTCGGCTGCGGTTTATATGCGGGGCTGGATGCATAATGAAATGGGCGTCAAGCTCACCGATGTCCATTGGTATCAAGCGGGTGCTAATTCGCCCGGGCGCAAAGAGAAGGTTGAGCTTAATCTACCTGATGGCATGCAGCTTACCCGCGTCGAAGACAAATCACTTAGCGAAATGCTGGCGAGCGGCGAAATTGATTGCGCGATTATCGCCCGCCCACCAACTTGCTTTTTGGAGGGTCATCCTGACGTTGAGCGGCTTTATCCAGACTATCTCGAGATGGAAGAAGAGTATTTCCAGAAAACTAAAATTTGGCCGATCATGCATATTATTGCCATGCGGCGCCAAATTCTGGACGAAAACCCTTGGGTAGCGCGAAATCTATTCAATGCCTTTCAAGAATCAAAAAGACGCAGTTTGGAACGGCTGTTAGATCCTGCCGTCTCACGCTACCCACTGGCCTGGCTGCCGACCTATGCGCGTAAGATGCAGGATATCTTTGGCGAGGACCCATTTCCCTATGGTATCGAAGAAAACCGCGCAACCTGGGAGCAAATGGCGCTTTATACCTATCAGCAGGGTATAGCCCATCGCCAATTCACGCCGGAAGAAATTTTCCCGGAAGGGATTATGACCAAGGTGATCGTTTAGCAGCATTACCCGTTAAGAATGCTTTTTTCCATGATGTCGCGCAGTTCGTCGGTGACTTTGGGCTCAAGTCCGAACCAGCGCTTCCAGGCGGGTGGGCCTTGGTGGATAAGCATGCCGAGCCCGTTAACTGTTGCATTGCCGCGCTCGCGAGCGGCCGCAAGAAAAGGTGTTTCAAGTGGCGTGTAAATAATGTCGGCGACCAAGGCATCCGCTGAAAGATTGTCGAGCTTGATATCCAATGCGGTCTCACCAACCATGCCCTGACTTGTTGTATTGACGACCGTGGCAGCCCCTTCAAGCGCGTCATGGCGCTCTTCCCAGTCTATCACCTTAATCGGCGCACCAAATTCCTCGGCGATTGCCAGGGCCTTCTCATGGGTTCGGTTTACCAGACGAATTTCCGGAGCACCTTCGTGTTGCAGCGCATAGCAAACGGCCCGGCTGCCACCACCACCACCGATAACCGTTGCCGGGCCAGCATCCGCCCGCCAGTCCGGTTGTTGATGTTTTAAATTACCGAGAAAGCCCAGCCAGTCATTGTTGGTGCCGAAGAGCGAGCCGTCCTCATTGATGACAATGCAGCTGATCGCGCCGATTTTGCGAGCGACGTCATTAACTTCATCAACGATTTCCATCGCTTCCATCTTGTGTGGGATGGTGACATTGCAGCCGGAAAATCTCAGCGGGTGCATGCCGCGGAGCGCGTCTTCCAGTGTTCCTGGTTTAATGGCTAAAGGGATATAGGTGCCGGTCAGCCCTTGTTGTTCCATCCAGTAGTTATGCATCAGAGGCGATCGGGAATGCATAACCGGCCAGCCAATAACGCCCAAGAGATGAAATTGATCTGATCCGCTCATAATCTGGTCCTAAGCTCCGGCTTCGAGTTTGGCGCTGAAATGGTCCCAAGTGCGTTTGAAAAGATTTTCATTCCACAACTTGCCTCGAGCGGCGGTTATTTCCTCATCACTAAATTGATACGGCTCGCCGATTTGCAGCGTCATATACTGACGATAGGCATTCTCTTCCAGGTAGTTGATCAGCACAAAGGCATCGACGATGTTTTTACCGACGGTGACGGCGCCATGAGCTTTCATGAGGGCTGCGGGACTGTCGCCCAAGGTGTCAGAGAGCCGTTTGGACATCTCCGGATTGTTAATTGAATTAGGTGAATCGAGAAGAGGCAAGGGGTAGACCAAGGAGCCTTGCGCAAAGACCGGCTGATAATCCTTGCCGGCAAGGGTTAAAAAAGTCGACCATTTGGGATGGGCGTGAACAATCGCCTGGACATCGGGTCGGGCTTTGTAAATACCGGCATGGAGATGGAACTCCAAAGGCGGTTTGCCGTTTCCGTCCAAAACATTGCCATCGAAATCGATCGTGCAGATGTCTTCGGGGGTGAGTTGGCTGCGTTGGCAGGAGCCGATATTAATAAACATATTGTCTTCATTGACGCGGATGCTGGCATGACCGTTATAGTCAATGATGCTGGCGTTTTCGAGCATTCGAATACATTGGACCAGTTGCTGTTTTTGTTCGATTTCATTTCCCATGATGTGTCCTTTTTTTTTAGCCTACCAGTTTGTTTGTTCGCGTATTTCCCGTCGCCACAGATCCCAGGCGCGTAGGGCAGCGCCTTGGTTTGGACCATCTGCCAACACGCCTTCTTCTTCGCTTAAGGCCGCAATCGGCCGGCCATTGCTAAGCGCCTGGGTCCAATGCTGAATACGCGCATTAACCTCGGTGTAGACGGCATGAAACACTGCTTCTTGAATGGTTGTGCCGCAGGCTACCGAGCCATGCGCCCGCATCAAGGCAATGTCTTTGTCGCCCAAAATTTCATTGAAAGCGTCACTTTTTGCATGGTCGCTGACCAACATATCGGTGGCGCCAAATTTTTCGCTGATATCGAAGACCGGGACGCCGGCGGCAACGAAGGCCGCGTTGTGGAACATCGCGCACATTTTCTCATCAACCAGCCCAAAGGGGATGACCGAAGGGGAGTGGCTGTGCACCACTGATTGGACGTCGGGCCGTGCTTTATAAATTCCGCCATGGATAAAGCGTTCCAGAAAGCTGCCCCGACCATCGGCATTGCAGGGCTCGCTCTCGAGATCATATTCGATGATATCGTCGGGCGAGACCAAGGCGGGCGCCATGGATTTGGACATGAAATAACGATCGGGGTTATCCGGATGGCGGTGCGAAATATGACCGAAAGCATCGACCACACCTTGAGCGGCCAAGATACGGGAGGCGGCGGCAAGGTTAGCTAAAAACTCTTCAGTGACGGGGCCACCGGATTTTGGGGCATCGCTCATTTGTTGTTTCCATCGTAAGGTTCCAAAGCTCTTAGAAGGCTTTTAAGGAGTATCGCGGTCTCGTCTATTTGTTTTTTGTTAAGCCCTTTTGACAATTGCTGACCATAATCTTCCAATACAGCAGGTAAGACTTTTTCGGCCAGGGTAATACCTTTTTTGGTTAGCTTTACCGACATGCTGCGCTTGTCATTGGCGCTTTTATGGCGGGAAATTAAATTGCGTGTTTCGAGGTTATTGAGAACCTTTGTAATACCACCCGGTGTTATAAGAGTGGCTTCTCTAAGTTCTGTTGGCGTGAGTTTAAAAGGTGGCTCAAGCGTTCGTAGGGTGGCAATAACCTCAAATTCGGCAGGCGTTAAATCGAACTCTCGTTTCACTTTAATGCGTGAATTTTCATAAATAATATCGCGGATGCGAAACAGCCGAATGACCAAGCCGCCGATCGGCGAGCTACCAGCCGGCCAATTCACCTTTTTGCGTTCAATAAGATCTTCCGCGGTATTTATTTTGTCTGTCAAACTCAGCCTCTAATAATTTGTTTAATTGTTTATGATCAAACAATCTTCATTAATAAAGCAAAGATTTAATCATCCTTCTTCGATGGTTCGATAGCCTGTCGCGACGTGAGCGAGATGCTTGGGGTCTTCATGGGGCTCATTGCCGCGCCAAACGATATGAAGGTCGGTTCGGATTAGGATAAAGTCCCGTTGGTAAAGTGCGCGCGCAGCTGGGCAATCTACCGCTAGTGTATTAAAAGGCGCGCCAATATCAGCAAAGGCTTGCGCCAGACTTTCACTGCCATCGGTCGAATTTGACAAACAAAGCAGAACATAGCTGTTCGGTAAAATATCTTGCAGCGCCGTGCCGTCATCCAGCCTGACATGGGGCAGGCGGGCACCGGCCCAACTGGTTGGCTCATAGGTACGGAATAGATGTTCCGGTCCGCCGGGCTCTTCCCAGATGATCGGCGAGCCGACGTAGCGATAACCCAGTTCAGCGCCAATCATGTCGTTGGTCTTCTTATGCTCGGGTTCGGCAACTTTTATAAGATCCGCCCGGGACTTTTCACCTTCGGGCGTTTCTTCGAACATGATCGGCCCGCACATGGAGCGCCAAATTCTGCGGCCAGAAGAAGCAAATCTCGAAGCCCCGACATTGCGGTCACCAATCTGGCGGCGCTCGACCTCGTAAGAGTTGAGAAGGTTTTCGCCGCCCCAGCCCTCAAGGGTCGCGGCAAGCTTCCAGCTCAAATCAATGGCATCACCGACGCCGGTGTTCATGCCAAGCCCGCCGGTCGGGATGACCAGATGAACCGCATCACCGGCGAGGAACACCCTTTCTCGGCGATAGCGATCCGCCACCAATAGATTTTGCCGCCAAGGATTACAGTTGATGAGTTCATAGTCCAAAGGCAAGGCGATGGTACGTTCAAACATCGCCTTCATTTCCTCTTCATTTTCGACTTTAGAATGAAGCGTAAAATGTTTGGTGCTATCTTGCATAATGAGGAAGGTCGCCCGTTCATCGGCGACGTGGTAATGACGTCCTTTGCCGGGGCCGTCACCCATGGGAATTTTGTCATAGAGATCATCACAGCGGAACAGGGCTTGCTGCAATTGCGAGATGTTGCCTTCACCGCGCAATTTAATATCCAGCTGTTTGCGCACATTGCTGGTACCGCCATCGCAACCAACCATGTAAGTGGCGGTGATTTGCTCTCTCCGGCCATCGGAATACTCAACCTGGGTCGTAACACCGTCGCCATTTTGTTCAAACTCGATAAACTTACAGCCATAGGTCACTTGGACGCTATCAAGCTTCTCCGCCTCTTCTTTAAGCAATGGTTCCAGCGTATATTGCGAGATCAGTTGATACGGCTCCAATGGTAAGGTGCCGTCATTAACTTCCAAAGCTTGCTGGCGGGCGGCATCAACTGACGGGTAGGGGTGGTGAATGAGCGGCGGCTTGTCCAAAGTCGTGACGATAAAAACATCCATCGGAATATCAGAACTGAGTCCGGCGGCACGGATCTTGTCGGCCAATCCCATACGGCGGTAAATTTCCATGGTGCGTGCATTGCAGCGCTCCATCTTCGGCTGAAACTCTGGCGCTTCCTTTTGTTCGATGAGAACGCAGTCAATGCCGCGTTGGCCGAGATCAATTGCCAGGGTAAGGCCAACCGGACCAGCGCCGACAATAAGAACCTTGGTGTCCAAATCAAATTCCTTCGAATTATAAGTAATTATGTATTTATCTAGATTACTATATTGGCTAAGATTATCCCAATGTTCAATTTAAATATTATCGGGGAGAGTGGTTATGTCAGTGCTGTCAGAGGCTATCGAAGGTTTGGTAACCGCCAATCGAATTTTGGCACATGAGGATGTTGTCGACGCCTATGGCCATGTCAGCCTACGCCATCCCGAGAATCCTGAACGCTATTTACTAGCTGGTTCTCGCAGCCCGGCGATTGTCGAGACCGAGGATATTTTGGAATTTGATCTCGATAGTAACTGTATCGACGATAAAGGCATGAAGCTCTATCTCGAAAGCCCCATTCATGGCTCGGTCTTTAAGGCGCGGCCCGATGTAATGGCTGTTGTTCACAATCACTCTTATGCCGTTGTGCCCTTCACGGTGTCTAAAACTCCTTTAAAAGCCATGGCTCACACGTCAGGGCGCATTGGCCATGAGATCCCAAAATGGGACATTAAACATAAATTTGGCGACACCAATTTGCTGGTTGTTAACAATGATCAAGGTGATGACATGGCGAAAGCGCTTGGTAATCATCGCGCGGTATTGATGCGGGGGCATGGTGTAACGGTAACCGGCGGAAGTCTCGAAGATGCGGTGATTACCGCGATTTATTTGCAGGTCAATGCCAAGTTGCAGATGGATGCCATGCGTATGGGCGATGTTGAGTATTTAACCCCTGGTGAAATCGATGAGCGCTTGAAAGGTAATGAAACGCTCGCTGGATTTACCCGCGCGTGGGAATACTTCAGCCGCCGTGCCGGTCGGTAAACAAATAAGGTTAGAAATCAAAGTAAAATTGCGATAAAATCCTTTTTAGTTATATTAGATATTGCGATAAAAAACAAACTATAATACTAATCTAGATTAATAAAAAAAGCTGGTAAGCCTAATGGGAACATAACTTAGGTAGTAATCAAAAGCCAAATACGTTTGGTTTGCTATTGGAGACTATAAGTTATGAAAAGCAGGAAAACGCGTATGCCGGAAGGCGTTCAAATAGCAAGTGGTGAGGGTTTGGCGCGGCCGAATATGGCCTATACCGATCTGCGTGAATGGCTGGTTGAAGCTGAAAAATTGGGTGAGGTTGAAAACGTCACCGGTGCCAGTTGGGAGCGCGAAATAGGCATGGCTTCTGAGTTGGTGCTGCGTGATGATGATGCCCCCTGTGTCGTCTTTGATGAGGTGCCCGGCTATCCCAAAGGCTATCGCGTGCTGACCAATTTCTTTGGTGGTCGTCGCCGCAATATGACCTTAGGTTTTTCTCCTGATCTAACCAAATTAGAGCTCGCCGATTCACACCGTGCTTATCAAGTCGAGGGCATGCCGACCATTCCCTATGAAGTTGTCGAGGATGGCCCGGTCTTTGAAAATGTGCTCGAAGGTAATGACGTTGATATCACTAAGTTCCCAACGCCGGTCTGGCATGAACATGATGGCGGACGATATTTTGGTACCGGGAGCTTTGACGTTACGAAGGATCCGGATTCGGACTGGATCAATGTCGGTTGCTATCGGGTTATGGTGCAGAACGAAAAAGAGGTGAACATCTATATGTCACCCGGCAAACATGGCCGCATTCATCGTGATAAGTTTGAAGAACGTGGTGAGCGGATGCCAATCGTTGTCGTTGCGGGCGGCGATCCAATGATTTTCCTCTCTGCCTGTTCCGAGCTGCCACCCGGTGTTTGCGAATATGATGTCGTTGGCGGCATGCGGGGTGAGGCGGTAAAGGTTGTCAAAGGCAAGCATACTGGCCTGCCATTTCCGGCAAATGCTGAAATTGTCCTCGAAGGATTTATTGAGCCCGGTAAGAAGCTTTTGGAAGGTCCTTTCGGTGAATGGACGGGCTATTATGCCAGTGATACCCGCGAAGAGCCGGTTATGACCATCGAAGCGATTTATCATCGCAACGATCCCATTATTCTTGGCTGCCCGCCCCAAAAGCCACCAGATGAAATCGGACGTTATCGGGCGGTTACGCGCTCTGCCTTGCTGAAAGAAAACATTAAAAATGCTGGTGTCCCTGACGTGACGGGTGTGTGGGCTCATGAAGTGGGCAGTGCGCGGCTTTTGCTGGGGGTTGCGATCAAGCAACGTTATCCGGGACATGCTCGTCAAGTCGGTCATGTTGCCTCACAATGCCATGTCGGCGCGTATGCCGGCAAATATGTCATTGTTGTCGACGACGATATCGATGTTTCCAGTTTGGAGGATTTGACCTGGGCCATGTTGACGCGGTCAGAGCCATCGGAATCGATAGATATCATTCCGGAAACCTGGTCTACGCCGCTGGATCCGCGGCTTTCACCAGAGGACAAAGCAAAAGGAAAGTTTACAAATTCTCGGGCGGTGATCGATGCGTGCCGTCCGTATCATTGGCGGGACGAGTTTCCGTTGGTGAATTCAATGAGCCCGGAACTCGAAAAAGAGGCTCGCGAGAAGTTCGGCTATTTACTTAATTAGTCGATCCGAATTACGATCAATTATAAAGAAACGAAACGAATTAAATTTAATCACAGTGGAGGAAATAACATGAATAACAAATTTTTATTGACGGCAGCAGCGGCATCCTTTGCCCTGGCTGGCATGGCGGGGTCTGCATCAGCTGGCTTCCCAGAGAAGGATATTACTTTCCTTATTCCTTTTAGCCCTGGTGGCGGCATGGACAGTACATCGCGTCAGATTGCTAAAACCATGGCAAAATATCTGCCCAACAAAGTGAACGTTGTACCAAAGAACGTCCCAGGCGCTGGCGGCCGTAAAGGCTATGGCATACTCGCCAAGTCAAAGCCGGATGGATACACAATCTCGGTTATCAATATGCCGGGTGCAATTATCCCGCAATTGACCGGTAAGAAAGTTAATTTCGATGTGACCAAATTTGTTTGGGTCGGTCGGATGTCTACCAGTCCTTATCTTCTGGGTGTCAGCGGTAAAAGCTCGATCAAATCTTTGAAAGATATCAAAAATCTTGGCCGCGCTTTGAAAGTACCGTCAACGGGCTTTGGCTCAACCGCTTATACATCTGTGAGTGTCGCTAAAACGGTTGTTGGTTTCCCGGTCAAATTTGTTTCCGGCTATAAAGGCTCCAAGCAATATATCGTTGGTGTTGTCCGGGGTGATGGTGATGCAGCCATGGCACCGACGCAAACGTTCAGAAAGTTTTTAAAATCTGGCGACATTCGGGGCATCGTTACCTTCGAAGCTAAATCCAGCTTTAAAGGCGTGCCGACAATTGCTGAAGCCGGCTATCCTGAACTTACAGGTCTTGGTGTGGAGCGCATGGTTGCGGCGACACCTGGAACCCCTGCGGCTATCGCAAAAATCCTTTCGGCTGCGATCACAAAAGCAGCGGCCGATGTTGATTCCCAAGCTTGGGCTAAGAAAACACGGCGTCCGTTCAGTCATTTGACTGGTAGCCAAACTCAAGCAGCCGTTGATAGAGCGCTTGGTATTTTCAAAAAATATCCAGCAGCTTTGGCGAAATAAATAGCCATAATTCTAGGCTCGAAAATTATCCGGCGGAGCTCACCAGCTTCGCCGGTTATTTTCATCTTTTGAAAATTTTGAATAGATATTTGTAAATATGTTCGAATCAGCATTTGAAGCACTCGCACTCCTTTTCACCATAAAGGGCAGTTTGTTCTTAGGGCTTGGGGTCGGTATTGGTCTTGTATTCGGTGCCATTCCAGGTCTTGGCGGCACCACGGCGATTGCGCTGCTAATCCCGCTTACCTTTGGTATGGAGCCTTATGAAGCGATAACGCTCATTGGTGGTGTGATGGGTTCGGTGGCTTTTGGCGGATCGATTTCTGCCATTCTTTTAAATACCCCAGGTATCGCACCCAATGCGGCGACTTGTTTTGATGGTTTTCCGCTGGCCCAACAGGGTAAGGCCGGTATGGCCATTGGTGCGGCGGCAACCGCCTCATCACTGGGCGGACTTATTGGTGTGGCGATTTTGGTTGCCGTTATTCCGGTTGCTAAGCAAATTGTCTTGTTGTTTGGCCCACCAGAATTTTTTGCCTTGGCCATCTTGGGCTTAGGCGCGATCGCGCTTTCGACCGGTGGTAAATTTCTGCGCGGTTTGATTGCCGGCGGTGTTGGTCTGGCGCTTGCTTTTGTCGGCTTTGATGCGGTCAATGGCGGTGATCGCTTTACCGGCGGTTATGAATATCTGTTGGACGGCATTCGATTGGTGCCCACGCTAACCGGTATTTTTGCCATCGCCGAAATGATCAATTTGACGATTAAGGGCGGTACGGTAGCTACTGGAGACCGCAAGGACCTTAAAATTTCCCGCGTCTCCGATGGTGTTAAAGCGGTGTTTCAAAATTTCCCAATCTTACTACGCGGCTCCGCAATTGGTGCATTTATTGGTGCTATTCCAGGCGTCGGCGGCACGGTCGCCTCTTTCCTGTCTTATGCCTCGACCGTCCAGGCTTCTAAAAATCCAGAGAGTTTCGGCAAAGGCAATATTCAAGGTGTAATCGCTCCAGAATCTGCTAATAACGCGAAAGACGGTGGCGCGCTTATCCCAACACTCGCCTTTGGTATTCCGGGCAGCGCTGAAATGGCTATTTTCTTAGGCGTGTTGATCCTGCACGGCTTGGAGCCGGGCCCGATGATGCTGATCGAGCATGAAGGTGTGGTTTTCAGCCTGATCATTGCTGTCGCTTCGGCGGCCATATTTGCCTCTATCATTGGCCTGATTTTGGCCAGATGGCTTTCCCTGATTACCTTGGTGGATGTTCACATCTTGGCACCGACCGTGGTATCTGTCGCTTTGGTGGGTGTTTACGCGCTGCATAATTCTATGGGCGATGTGATCGAGGCGGTTGTCTTCGGTGTTATCGGCTTCCTGATGATCCGCTACGACTATCCGCGCATCACAGCGGTTATCGCCCTGGTGTTGGGCGATCTGGCAGAGCGCAGCTATCACCAGTCGATTATGATCGGTGATGGCGATCATTCGATATTTTATTCAAGACCGATTTCTCTCGGACTAATCATTGTGACGATTGCAATTATCCTATCGCCGTCGGTCCGAAACTATCTTAGAAACCGAAAGAAGGAGGTTTAATCCATGGCTGATTCACCTGGCATGAATTCTCCACATTCCGACTATCGGATCATCAATATGATGCCACCGCTCTTGATTTTGGCCTTTGGTATTGTTTTTCTTGTTTGGTCGTATAGTTACGAAGATCAAGCGCAACAAGTACCGGTATTGGTCGGTTGGAGCTTGATCGTCCTCGCGTTTTTGGACGTTATTGCAGCCACTGGAACTGGCGTTGGTAATGCGATCAAAGTCTTTTTTACCGGCACCATTGTTGGTGAGGGAAGCGCTAATCCCAGCTCCCAGCCTTTGTCAAAGGTTTTGGTGGCAATGGCTTGGCCCATTGGTTTTGTCATTGGCGTCTATTTCTTCGGCTTTATTTTTGTCATTCCAATTTATGTTTTCACCTTCGTTTTATTTCAAGGAAAAATGCGGGTTAGGCAGGCTGGTATAGCGGCGATTATTGCCACAGCCTTTACTTGGATCGTTTTCGAGCAGCTGATGAATTACGAAGTTTATTCTGGCCTTTTCTTCACCGGGTCGTGAGCAACAGTGATGAACATGACACCATGGGATAAATATATTACTGAGCAGGATCGGGCGGTTCTCGATGCGTGCGGACAAGGCATGTCGATGGGGCTCGGTAAACATCCTGCGGTTTTGGTCATCGATGTAAATTACGCTTTCTGCGGCGAGCAGAGCTTACCAGTGTTGGACTCGATCAAGCAGTGGAAGCGTTCTTGCGGTGAGGTTGCCTGGCAGGCGGTGCCGGTCATCCAGTCTATCATTGCAGCAGGGCGCGTTAAAAACATCCCAATCATCTATAGCACCGGCTTCGAGCGCAGTGGCCATTGGCGACGAGGGGGCTCGGACTGGAAAAAATCCTGGACCAATGAGCGTGGGGCAGCGCCTGAAGAGGGGCGGAAGAATTCCCGTCTCGGATCAGATATCATTGACGAAATAGCTCCCCATGAGGATGACATTGTAATTAAAAAGCAAAAGCCAAGCGTCTTCCATGAAGCACCATTGGAAAGCCATCTCACAATGTTTGGCGTTGATAGCCTCATTGTCTGTGGGACGACGACATCGGGATGTGTGCGGGCGACCGTGACCGATGCATTTAGCCGAAATTATCGGGTGGCGGTGGTTGAAGATGCCTGTTTCGATCGCTTGCAGTCTTCCCATGCGATGACCTTGCTCGACCTTAATTTAAAATATGCCGATGTTATTTCGAGCCAAGAGGCTTTGGCCTGTTTGTCCGAACTTGGCGACCAAAAGGAGTAAAATACATGCCGCATGAATTAGAGGGAATGGTCCACTGGCACGAGCCGACCGGCCAGCAACGGGCGGGTTATGGCGAATTTGAATATCCAAAATTGGCCTATGACCACTATATGGAAGCCGAAGGTATTCCGACTTTTCGCGGCCTTGGTATCGAGAAAGTACAAAATTTGCCGCTTGTTAACTGGAAGCGCATGGGCGGGCGCGGCCACTTTATTCAATTGCATGGCACCGAAGGAAAGTGGGGCTGCTATGTGGTCGAAGTGCCGGGAGCTGGCGCGCTCAATGTTGAACAGCATATTTATGAAGAAATATTTCTTGTTGTCGAAGGGCGTGGCACCACTGAAGTTTGGCTCGAAGAGGGCGGCAAAAAGCATATCTTTGAATGGCAAGAAGGCTCGCTTTTCTCGATCCCGGTCAATGCTTTTCACCGCATCGTCAATGCGACGTCCAGCCCGGCTTTGCTCCTGGCAGGAACAACGGCTCCTAACGTTATGAACCTCATCAATAACGTCGATATGATTTATAATTGCCCGTATAAATTCACCGATCGGTTCAGCGGTGACGATGATTTCTACAAACCAAGTGATGATATTGAGCCCGATCCGATACGCGGCCTAGCTATGCGGCGAACGAATATGGTGCCGGATATCTTCAATTGCGAATTACCTCTGGATAACAGGCGCTCACCCGGCTGGCGACGCGTCGAGCCCTTTATGACAAATAATAAATTTTATCTTTGGGCCGGTCAGCATGACACCGGAAAATATTCCAAAGCCCATGCGCATACGTCAGCGGCGGTTTTGATCTGTATTAAAGGCAAGGGTTATACTCATACCTGGCCTGAGCATCTCGGACCTAATCCTTGGAAAGATGGCCATGGCGATAAGGTGCAGCGGCTTGATTATGAGCCGGTCGGGATGATTTCAGCCGCCCCCGGTGGCGCGCGTTGGTATCATCAGCATTTCAATGTCTCGAAGGAGCCATTCCGCCTGACAGCTTGGTTTGGTCCCAATCATCCAAGCCTGGAAGGCCTGACTCCCGGTGAGAAGCAAATAGATTATACCGGAATGGATATCAACGAAGGTGGCACGGCCATTCCCTATTGGATGGAAGACCCCCATATCCGCGATGAGTTTGAAGCCAAGCTCAAAGCGGCCGGCGGTGAATCCCGTATGGGCAATGAGCTTTATGCCGTCCCCAATAACGATGACCCCAAACCGGATAGAAAGTTTGTCCAAAGTTGATAAACATAATTGCGCGAGCTTCGAGGACAGGTCTGTAATGTCTGGTGCTAAGGATGGCCGAGTTTTCTTCACCAATACTGAGCGCAGCTTGATGGAAGAAGATGTTATCGAGCTTTCAAGCGTCGGTGTGGATATCGGCTCTTCGACCTCGCATCTGTTGTTCTCAACTATTGTGCTTGAGCGTTTGGATGCGCGCTACGTCGTGGCGGACCGGATTGTTCGTTATCAATCCAATATCCTGATAACACCTTACCGGGGTGATAGTGACAGCGAGATCGATGCCAACAAATTGGGTGCGTTTATTGAGCAAGAATATAAAACGGCCAAAATTGATCCTGATGAGATTGATACCGGTGCCCTTATTTTGACCGGTGTTGCTGTGCGCCGCCAAAATGCCCGGGCGATTGGAGAGCTTTTTGCCGATCAAGCGGGTAAATTCGTCTCGGTCAGTGCGGGCGATGATTTGGAGACTTTGATGGCGGCTCATGGGTCGGGTGCGTTGGCCCTCTCTATCCGCAATCAGGGCAAAATCATGAACATTGATGTCGGTGGCGGCACGACCAAGATTGCCATCTGTGATCAAGGTGAAATTTCTAAAATGACAGCAGTCGAAGCGGGTGCGCGTCTGGTTGCTTTTGATGGCGCAGGGAAAATAATCCGTATAGAGCCGACGGCGCGGTTTTATTTGGATCAGTTGAATATCGAAGCTGAAATCGGCACGTTGCTAATGGATGAGCAACGAAATCAATTAGCCGACGCAATTGCTGAGAAAATCATTTCCGCAATTCGGGGTGATGATCTTGGCGAGTTCCTCCGCCTTCCGGCGCTGGGCAAAGTATCTGAGCTTACTCATATGGTTTTCTCAGGTGGTGTGTCTGAGTATTTCTACGGGCAAGAAGCCAACACCTTTGGCGACCTCGGTGCTGAGCTCGGCCAGGCCTTACGTCGCCAGATTGATGAGATTGAAACGTCGGTCATTGAGCCAATTCAAGGAATTCGGGCAACCGTTGTCGGCGCTTCTCAATATACCGTGCAGGTAAGCGGTAGCACGATTTACCTGGATCCAACCGATATTTTGCCGCTTAAAAACATTCCCGTTCTGTCGCCGGAATTCGATCTCTCCGGCGAGGACATCGTTTGTGCAGATGTCAGTTCAGCGATCCAGGATTCATTAGTGAGATTTAATTTGCAGGAAGGTGATCAGCCCGTGGCACTTGCGTTTCAATGGGAGGGCTCAGCCAGTTTCAAGCGATTGCAGGATCTTTGCCAGGGAATAATTGCTGGCCTTGAAGGTGTTTTAAAAAAAGACCATCCACTCATATTAGTAATAGACGGAGATGTCGGTGGCTTGCTCGGTATTCACTGCCGCCACGAAGAAAATCTCGCAAATCCTGTTGTCTCCATTGATGGTATTCAACTTAAAGAATTTGATTTCATCGATATCGGTGAGGTCTTGAGGTCGACTGGAGCCGTTCCGGTTGTCATCAAATCATTGTTATTTCCAGACCAAGTTCGCTAAGGAGTAAGACACATGTTGTCACAAGAACAAAACGAACATTTATGCCATACAGATGCGGGTACGCCGATGGGCGATTTGTTCCGCCGATATTGGACGCCTATCCTGATATCCAATGAGTTGCCGCATCCGGATTGCGATCCAGTGCGTGTTCGGGTCTTAGGTGAAAATCTAATTGCGTTTAGAGATACCGAAAATCGCATCGGTCTAATCGATGAATTTTGCTCGCACCGCGGCGTTTCCTTGTGGTTTGGTCGCAACGAAGATTGCGGCATCCGCTGCCCTTATCATGGTTGGAAATTTGATTATGAAGGCAATTGCCTTGAGCTACCATCGGAAGGCGACAATCCCAAAGCGCGGGCCAAGGTTGGCCTGAAATCTTATCCCTGCATCGAAAAAGGCGGCGCGATTTGGACCTATATGGGACCACCCGAGCTTAAACCGGAAGAGCCGATGCTTGAGTGGACGACATGTGATCCGGATAGCGTTTATATTTCGAGAAGATATCAAGAATGTAACTACCTCCAAGCTTTGGAGGGCGGGATCGATTCCAGCCACGTGACCTGGCTCCACGGCGGCAATATCAATTCTGATCCATTGTTCCAAGGCAGTAAGGGCAACAGATACAATGTTGAAGACCTAATGCCGGTGTTTGATGTCCAGCCCTTTGAAGGCGGGTTGCTGATTGGCGCGCGCAGAAATGCTGATGATGATCAATATTACTGGCGCGTCACACCCTGGATCATGCCCTATCATTCGATTATTGCGCCCAGGGCCGGACATCCAATCGGTGCCCATGCCTGGGTTCCGGTTGATGATCACAATTGCTTTGCCTGGAGCATCAATTACCACCCAAGCCGCGCTTTGTCGGGTA
>Ga0233428_1000327_pt1 | contig 71229 bp, 76 predicted proteins | sample SI_118_April2016_4_FD_179890 | JGI IMG/M metagenome (GOLD analysis project Ga0233428, IMG submission 179890) | Seawater microbial communities from Saanich Inlet, British Columbia, Canada - SI_118_April2016_120_MG | ecosystem: Environmental > Aquatic > Marine > Inlet | place: Canada: British... | reverse complement strand
TATTACCTCCTCTTTTTTTTTTTTTTTTAAAATTGAAGGATAAAAGTTCTGAACATATATACATGAAATGAGTTTTCAATAAGAAGAACCAAATATGTCCAGTGACAACGGCTTTACGCAAGGTGATAAACCTACTGTAACCAATGTAACCAGTGCAACCAATGGTGTTAATGTGGAGTTTTCAGATGGAACGAGTTATTTTGTTGAAAAAACAGCAGTCATAAAAAGAAACTTTCCACGTTTAGATTTCCCAAAGTATGTCAAACTCTTTGCGGTATCTCACCCACATTCAGTGATCGGAAACGCAAAAAAAATAAACTAACTTCCACCACCATAGCCCAAAAGTTATCATGGATCACTTCTGATTCACACTTAGGCACTTATTTTTTTTAAAAAAAAATTGAAAGTTTTTATACCTGCATTATAGATAATACATATTTATAATGGATTTAACTGAAGAAATTAATATAATACTTTTTTATTTATACCAGCGAGGAACATATTTAATAGAATATTACCATGGAACACATGATGCTTGTCCAGATGATAAATATCCATACAAACAAACCATATTAAAATCTTGGGAATTATTTAAAAAAATTGAATCGATGACTGAAAAAAATGGGATATGCTATGTAGAAAATCTTAAACATAATAAGTTTTATTTTTTAACATGTGATCTTTTAGCATCATTGAAATTAGTTTTGAAACATTTAGTGTCCGACACAGTTGTAGGAACAGATGATAAAGACACACAATATTTTTTTAATAGATTAAGAACATTAAACGATAAAATACGTAATAATATTGGTTTATTGGAAGTGGACCATGAACAAATCGTAAATGAACATGGACATGGACAAATTGTAATGGAACATTATGATATATTTACTCCCAAATTCATGGATATGTTTTATCCAACTAATATTTTTTAAGTTTTTTAAGCAGTTTAGTAGATTCTTTTGCTAAAGTTCTGTATTCACTATTGATTAATCCTTCGTTTATTATGTAAGTGCTTACCATATTTGCATATATTTCATTAGGATGATAATTTTGTTCAATACCAAAAGTATATCGTTGATAGATTTTTGATTTTTCTAAATCAAACATAATAGGTATTTTAACGTTATTTACCATTTCATTTTTATATGTTTTTTTACTAGATTCATTATATAATATATTAAAATCGCTATCTAGTTTAACCAAAACAGGTTTGTGTTTTTTTATATCATTTGGATCTAACATTAAAAATGGTGTATATATTTCTTTTTCATATTCAATATAATATTCTCCATTTAGTCCATCTGGATTTGTTATCCAATATGTTTTTAAAAATAAATCTCCTAAAATATTATTTCGCTTATCCAACGGAATAATTTTAAATTTATAATATATTTGATAAAACGATTGAAATATTTCTGGATTTAATCGTTGTAAAATATGAATATATTCGTGTATCATGGTTATTTTTGATATATTTGATACATCTTCATCTATATTCGTATAATTGGATAACATGCTATTTAATCTCATTTCTGTCATGAAAATAACATTACCAATAGTATATGGATAATTCCAATCAATATTATTTTTTAGAAAAACGAAATTCCATTGTGGCAACCGTTCCATTTTTTCAAATAAAGCATTATCAACATCAGTTATTAATCCTTTTAATAAACTCTTTTGTTCATTTACAATATTAACAATATTATGTTTATAAAAGAAAGTTAAATTGTTCAAAAATATATTTTTGAGATTTATTTTCATTAATGGATATAACTTGAAATTAAACATTTGAAGATTATGTAATTTATTATTCCTATTTTCCAATGCATTATTAAATTCTTTGATTGTTTTGACATAATTATTAAATATGGGTTTATTAACTAGTTCTTTATTAATAATAAAATTAGATTTTACCACTATTTCTAATATATTAAAATATTTCAATAATTCTAAATAATATGGTTGTTCCGAAAATTTTTTGAAATCATTTGCATTTAAATATTTAACATTAAGATTATAAAATGTTTCTTTAATATGTTTATGTTTATGTTTATGTTTATAAACGTAACTAACCAATATGATGAATATTAAAAACATTATGATATTTTTCATGTTGTCTCTTTAATAACATATTTCATTTTTTTTTGCTTTCATCACTTTTCGCTTTATGATTCATAACGATGAATTTTGTTAGATCCATACCGCTAATTTTGAAACCTAGATGCATTTCATCCGTAGGAGTTTCTTTACACCATATTTTCAATACACAATTTTTAGGATTAATACTAATACCCGTAATAATATTGTTTGAATCATTTTCAATATTATTGGATATTAACGCAATACATAATAATTTCCAAACTTGTTGTAAATCTTTTCTTTGAACACGGTAAGACCAACATCCACCATTAATATTTTCTGGATCTTCATAAGTTGGAAATATATTTTCCTTCATCAAAAACAACATAAAAGAATTAACAGTCGGAAGATTATTAAACATTTTCCAAAAATCCTTTACATTACCAAAAGTATAAATCATTCTATAAGTTTTCCTTTCCCAATTATTATCATTTAATTTATGAAACCATAATGTATAATTATTTTTGAATTCAATAATTTCACTCATGTTATTTATTATTTAAATATCAATTATTTAAATAGTGTTCAATTAATTTATTCAACTAATGTAATTTTAGCAATATGTTCTCCTCCATAAACCGACACACTTAAACCCCCTTTTTTTAATATCATACTATTACCAATTCCTAATGTTTGTGTGCAACAAACCATCCATTGTTCTCCTTCATAATTAACTGTATCACCGATTTTAAATACCATCGAATATATAAGAACATCATATTATTTCAGTCGAAATTTAACCAACTATTGGTTCTGACATTTACTTGTTTATCATTTTCTTCAGAAACGCTTTCTTCTTGAACAATTTGTTTTTTATTTCCCATATATCCTATTACTGGAACATTTTTCAATTTATTAATGGGAATATCCAACATTTGCATTCGTTTTTCGGAATCTATTATACCAACCACTTTCTTATCTTTTCGATTATTTAAAATTTGTCCTAATTGACTACCCTTTTGAATATCTTCCTGAACTTCTTCTTGCATTTTTGTTTCTTCTTGTATTTTCATTTTTGCTTCCTCTTGACTAACTTTTTTAACTTTCTCAACTTTCTTAACTTTTTTATCTGGTTGAAAATCGACTCTTTCATCCATTTTGATAATTCCCATTAATTTATTAACATCTAATTTTTGTTTTTTCTTTTTGCATTTTTTAACTAAATTTAGTCCTTTTGGTGCAATTAAAGTTGGATTTGGAAGTTGCGGTTTTTGTGTTGGTTCAACTGGGCTTATATCATACCATATCGAACCAACACCAGGGTAACTATTTCTATTGGTTGCGTCTAAATCACATATTAGTTTGTCTTTTATGTATGGTATTCCAGGTATTGATGTGACATTATATTTGTATGCATTAAAGTTATAATTTTGCAAGATTTCAGCATCATCTAATGCTTTATTATATAATCTAAAAATAGAAAAACAACTACGATTATTATATAATGGATTATTATTTAAATATTGATTATGTGTAATTCCTAATTTAGCAGGATTTTGAAAAAATGTCCATTCGGTAACGTTCGATAATGGAACAGCATTATTAGTATTTCTTAGATATATACCGTTTTTGTATATTTTACCCATATCAGAACCGATTTCGTCATTTTCGCCTCGTTTAACAACTAATTGCATCCATTCTCCTGTGGTATAAGGAACACGATTTTCGATGGAGTCATTTTCTATGTAAATGCTGTTATCATCAATTAGGATACTAAAATACTGAATAGGAACATTTACTAATTTGTTGTTTATTTCTTTTTTAACAGTTCGTTTGACATCATTGCCAAAACTTAAAATATATGGATTACCAAAATATTGTGGTTTTAGCCATATTTCAAATGTATAATTGTTTTTAACTAGTTTTAGGGCGTTGGTATCTCCAGATATATATTTACCAGTATTGGCGTTACCAATATCAAAAAAACCGTCATCTTCAGGAACATAAAAATTTTCACTATTTGGTGGGTATATCAATGCATTAAATGATTCTTCTTTTAGTTTAGTAATATCTTTTGTTCCAATTTCAATATTGCTATCTTGTTCAATATTTGACAAAATAAGTGCTTTATAATCACTTTTATTTTTATTTAAAGAAATAGGTTTATTGTTGGGTGTAAAAACTTTAACACCATTACTAGACAAAATGTTATATGCTTCTTTCATAACATTTTTTTCTTTAAATTGTTCAATTGATGAGAAATATTGTTTTATAATTATTAATCCAACTAATAAAACTAATGACAAATATATTTTTTGATTATTTTTTATTTTAGATAGAAATGGTAAAATTACATATATACTTGATAGTATATATAGCGAACTTATGCTATAAAAATTTACACAATTCATTATATATATAAATCATAAAATTTATATGTATAAAACTTAACTACTTAACTATTTAACTATTTTTAATGAATTCTTTAAGTGCTTCGGCGGTTCTTTCACCATCATAATTGATTACTTTACCATCTTTGAATAATAATATGGTTGGGAATCCTTCAACTTTTTGTTTTTGTGCTTCTTCAGGTTGTTGCTCACAATCAACTTTTTTAACTGTAGTGTTATTGACTTCTTCGCTTTCAGTTTTGGCTTCAAGTTTTTTCCATTCAGGCATTACGTTTTTACAGTGAGGACACCATGGGACATAATATAAAACTATTTTCGCTCCCTCTGATGGTTGTTCTGCTTGAAATCCTTCACTTTGTTGTAAAGGAAGGCGAACAGGCCAGTTGTCACATAATACACAATCAGAACAAATAGAACATACGACGGTAATAACCGCAACAACAACAAAAACTCGTTGTATCATGCTCATACGATCCCAAGTTTTCTTGGTGCTAGATAAGAAATTTTTAAACATGCTTTATATAAATACACTATATTATATTTGTAATAATTCTTTTATTTTATTTTTTATTTTTGGATTGTAAAATGTTAAATGTTTAAAACAAAAACACCCATTCAAGCGATTGAAATTCATGATATAATTAATATTTTTACTTTCACCATAACGGTATCTGTTATCAACATTATATTTTCCCACAACGATCTGCTCTTTTGTTTCGTTATGTTTTTCATATACTGTAACATCCTTTTCTATTACACCGATATTATTTAATTTAATTTCATATATTAGTTTATTTTCGTTATATATTTGAAAATATACATCACTTATTAGAACAACATCAGAATACAAATGATTATATTTAATTTCTTCGTAATCGCTCCCTTTGCTTATGAATTTTATATTATTATTAATATTATGTGAAATAATTTCAATCTTGGTATTGTCATATTTCACAAAATAATTAACTTCATTGATAATTGGTTTCAAAAACTCTTTCATTTCTCTATCTATATAATATTTGTTTGGATTAGTTTTGGTATCAAGACAACTAATTAGGTATTTTTCATCTGAATCGATGATTATTTTTTTTTCGAGTGGATTTTGTGTAATAAATACACGTCTTTTAGATAATTCCGCATCGTGTGACATTAATAATATAATATATCATTAAACATTTATATATATTTTTATGTCATTTTTTTCAACAATGTTAGTAAAAATGGTAATTCTCTGGGTCCGTTATAATCTCCCATAAGTTTTCCATTTTTATAAATTTTAATAGTTGGAAAACCTTGTATATTCATATCGTCACTTAAATTATCGTTTTCAGGTGTAGCACAATCTATAGCCCCTACCATCATATCATCCATGGATGGTTCAGTATGCACACGTTCTGCGAGATCGTTCATAAGTGGAACGATAGAATGACAATGAGGGCACCAATTAGCATAAAATAAAACGACGCCCGATTTTCGTGGAATATTTCCTTCGATATTATCGGTATTAAAGTTTTCTCTTTTCATCGTTTGGACTAAAGTATTATTTCCAAAATGTGGATCGTTATTCCTTTTGATATCCATTAATTTATTATGAAACGATTTTATTTTTTCTATGACTATTTTTTTGTCTTTCTTAGATATTTTTTTAGATTTAGTTTTTTTAGATTTAACATCTTTGGGTTTTTTCTCTACCTTCTTTTCAATTTCTTTAGATTTTTTAACTACCCTCTTTTTAACTTCTTTTGGTTTTTTAACTTCTTCTTCTTTAATTTTTTTAGGTTCTTTTTTAGAACGGACTTTTCCTATCATGCTTGTATATAATATTAAATAAGATTATTTATCATTTCAGCCAATTCTTCGTAACCACCCATAAATTTACCTCTATAAAATACCCGTGGATAAGTAGTATAATTTTTTGGATTATCTGTTTTTTCGAGTAAAAAGTTATGCAAAATTTGTTTTTTTTTATTTGTATGTTTATCGTTTATCATATAAATTTTACTTAATGATTTTTTACTTTTGAGTTCTAATTCATGAAGTAGTGATACTGAATTTAATGAATATTGACAAGCATCATATCCATATACAGTGATTAATTGTTTATGTGGTGCAAAAAATGTTTGGTCGTAAAGTTTTACCATTATATATCTATTTAGATAAAAATTTTTTTCTGGATAAAATTTAATCTAAGCAAATGATATAATGAGTTTTCAGAAACAATCGAGACTACATTTGAATGGAATATTTTATCATATGAATAAATATAATATTTTTGGTGGTTTATTAGCATATTTTGTGGCTGCTAATTTAAACGCCGTTGCTTCAGATTCTAATAAATTTATGAAATCGGGATTTAAGAAACATTATATTTCCATATTACTTATCATAATATGTTTTGTAACAATTAAAGAATTTGTGAAATTATTTGATGGTAAAGTCGATAGATGCGAATGCAAACCTGTTGAAAAATCATTTGTTCAAGAACTAGAAGAATGTGGTAACAACAACGGAATCACTGATATATTAAAAAATGTTTCAGAAGTAATATTTAAACATGGATGGGATTTTACTTATAAATATAATTTACTAGGATTAATATTCGTTTTACTGTTAGGAAGCGTAACAGGAACAGTTATAAGAACTAATAAATTATTTAATTTGTATCCCATGACAATGATAATTTTGAGTTTGGTCATTATGAAGTATTTCTTCAAAGTATTTTTGGAAACACAAAATTTTTGTCCATGTCATTGTAAAAGTGGTGTTTGTGGTGGAACATTAGACGCAAAAAAAATAAAGAATGAACTGGTTAAATCTGTTAAAAATAAAGGTACAAAAAATTCTTTATCTGGTCAATTAGAGAAAAATTTGAAAAAAAAATTAGGTTCAAATTATGATTATTATAAAGGTTTAGCCAGTGATTTAAATTTAATTGATAGTTCATTAAATGATGAAACTGAAAAATTATTTCAAAAACAATATGATTTAGAAAAATTGAAAAATAAAGATTTATTGGATAGAGTTATTAATTTGGATAAATTAAAACCAGGTGATTCCAAATTATTAAGTGACGCACTAGTAGATGAAAAAATTAAGGAATTGTGTGGTAAAAATAAACCTTTTAAGATACTCGAAACATCTATTAAACCACAAAAATGTATGGCTATAATTGACAAAAATAAAGTTTTGAAAAGTTTTGTAGTGGATTTATTGAAAGATATTCCTACCTATACATGCATCAGGGGTTCAAACAGTTCTACTGCTATCAATTCATGCATAAGTGATTATGTATTAAAGCAACCTAAAATGGCTGAAAAACTTGTCAATGATTATCTTGAAATTCAATTAAAAGATTTGGAAGATATAATCGACAAAAAATATTCCCAATATAAATCCAAAGAAAAACCGAGGACTACTGAAGATCTAGAAAAAGAAATTGCAAGATTAACTAAATTAGTAAAAAAAAAATCAATAGCGAAAAATTAATACCCGTGATAAATTATAAATATTGATAATAAAAATTGATAAGATATATATAATATTTATGTTATTAGAGTTAATGAATCAACAATCAATATTAGATAGTTATTTTGATATTAAACCAAAAGAACAAAAAATTCCTAAAGTATTTTACTTAAATTGGAAAAAATCCAAAGCATATCCTGTTTCACAAGCCACTTTTTATGATGAGTTACCATCGACACTTAAATATAATTATGAATATAAAATTCATTGGAAAGAATACAAATCTTATTTATTTGTTTATGGTTTGATTGATAAAACTGATGATTTATATAATTATCAAATAGTAAATAAAATGTTAATAACAGATACAAATTTTTTGAAATCACAGTTGCAAAAAGCAGTTAGAAGACAGTTAGTTAATGTTGCTGTTCAAACCGCAAATGACATGATTAAATTGAGTATATCTGACTTATTAAGGAGACTTCCAATTATTATGTTGGAAGATACTGTTTTACATGAAAGTTTTTCAACTCTCATTTGGTTAATGATTAATATTGATAATCCTAAATTTCATTTAACAAAAAACATGGTAAAATGGATATTAGGTATAGTTGAAATGATAACACTAATTGATAAAAAATGGGAAATTCCGTCGTTACTACCTGATGAAAAATTTAAAATATTGGATTATGGTTTATTACATATGAATAACGGACATTCGTCATGCTTACACGCAATATTACTCAGGCGGAGTTATGGGGGTATGAAATGTGATATGAGGTTTCTAATGGATTGTTTCAAATATTATTATGAAAATGCGGAAAATGCCTTGCATTTTTCAACCAAAAGTAAATCAATAGAATTAACGGTAACAAGTATGAAACGAAATGATTATTTATCTTGTGCATATGATTTTCATGTGAATCCAACTATTATAACTATTATATCAAACGAACATGATGTGGATAATATCAAGGACTTGATTTGGAAATTTAGTAGTAGTATAAATAAACGATTATTAAACAGTGATGTTAGTGATATTGATGATTGGAAAAAAATAGAACCGATTTATACTAAATTAACAGAATATTATTTGAATAAATTGATTATCTAATTATTATTTATTACTATGCAAAGTAACGTAAAAATCACATTATCAGACGATGAATATAAACAAAAAAATTTTGTTGATAAAATAAAAGCATTATTTGATATGATAACTTCAAATTTCAATAATTTACAGGAACATATTTATGATTTACGCAAAGAATATGATGATGGACAACTAGATTACAAAAATATAATAATCGAAAGAAATGACATATTATGTCCAGATCCTAAAATATTTGATAAGGAATATATCATGCGTAAAAATATGTTACAAAACGATCTGATGTACACTGTCAATAATAGAGATATAATATTTATAGAATTTTATCAGGATATATTTACAACATTGGAGAACATGATGAGTTTAGAAATTGGTATTAATCCTAAAAAAAACGAAATTGGATATGATAGTTATAAAAATAATAAATTAAAGAATATTCGGCAGGACATTGAGATGGACACACAGATAGTGGAAGAATTAAATAAATTAAAGAATATTGTTGTTGAATCTTGTATTAATATTGAGAATAATTTAAAAAATTATGAGGAATATACAAATTCTTTTAGTGATGAATTTCATAATGGTTTGGATACTACTACTTTTAGTATTTCCATGCGAACACTATTTAAAAAAATAAATTTGGAATTAGAAAGTAATAAATTTCAATTTATTTATCAAATGGAGGATGACTTGGTTAAAATATATTCTATAAATAAAAAATCAGAATTTATGAAAGATATGGCTTCACTTTCTTCATAAATTATTTAATAAACTATCTAATTTTAAATTAACTTCAGTTTCTGTCATAATACCACCTTTAACATAATCATGATAACATTTATTTTTAACTTCTTTTGATATACCATCAATGAAATCTTTAATTTCATTATCTTCAGCACCACTATTATATTTATCAATAAACGCATTGCTACTTGCGTCTAGACGTTTATTTCTTATGAGGGAAACTACACTTGATAGTTCATCTTTGATTACCCAACTTGGTTTCATATTTATAATATCTTCAGCATCAGTTTTATCCAATGCACCAATAGTTCTCATCATTCTTCCAGTGCTACAAACGGGATAACCATGTTCAATTCCAGATGACATATTTAACAACAAACTATCAACTAAATTTTGTTTATTATTTGCGTTGGCTGGGTTTTCAATTCTATCAATAACCAACGTTAGTAATTCAGATTCCAGAACATTTAAACGTGAATGATGTTTATTATTTTTCATCATGGATTCAAACACTTTGATAGCATTTTTTTTCTGTTGCTCAGTGACAGATGATGACGACATATATTTTTCTAGTTTATTTTTTAGTTGTTCATGAGTGTTTTCTCGGTAATTGGGAGATTGTGTTTTTAATTTGTCAATTCCAGAAATTGCAAAATCCAAAAGATTATGATCATGAACGTTTTGACTATCATTATTAATTCTATTATCAGTATTCCATATTGTTACATTAATATAGTCATTAATATCATCTTCGGGTGGTGGTTGTGGTTGTTTATTTATGTTACGATGTAATTGAATATCATCAAATAACGCACGTTGTGTATCATTATTTTCATATCCGTTGTTAGTTAATTCAGAAAATCCGTGTTCTAGATATTTTTCAGTTGTGTTGATAATTGAACGGTCACCATAATTAGAACCTGCTTGAGGTAAAAAATTACGAACTTGGAATATTATATCATTTGGTAATTGACTATCGGCATCAGTATCGAAACTTTCAATATATGCATGTGTATCTACCATGGGAGTATCATCTGAATTTAGTTTATTTAAACCTATATATTTTTCGGTTGCTTCATTTTTAAGTTCTTTTGACACCGCTTTATCATCATAATTAATCAATAATTCATAAAGTTCTTTAGCAGCCACTTTATTCGGTTGAAAATTTGGGTGGATTCCATTTGCATAAATATCTCCTAGAATTAAAATGGATGCATATATTCTATCTTGTAACGATTGTAATAAATGGTTAATGGATTCTGTTCCATCAGGTTGTAAATTTCCACAGCCTTCGTAATACATTTTTCCTATATGATAATGTGCTTTTCCAGCCAAATCAGAGTTAATGGCTCTATTGTAATATTCGAGTGATTTAACATAATCAACGGGTTTTCCATGCAATCCATATTGATACATTGTTCCAAGTTTAATCAATTTATTTGGAGGAATGGATGTTTCGGATTCGACTTTCTGTATTCTTCTCTTAATCTCATTGAGAGGTATATCAGGTTTTGTGATTCGAACAATTCGTTTATTGGATAATAATTTGGTAAAAAAATTCAATATTTTATCATAATAAAATAATATTAATATTGCGGTTAATATGAAAAGTAAATATTTATTTATTTTTGTTAATTTCATTTATATCTATGTATAATAATTTAACTATTGACCATTTACTCGATTAATTTTATTTATAAATTTCATAAGATGTTTCCAGTTAATAATAAATATGTATAAAATAATAATAATAATAATATTTCTAGCAAATTTTTTATATGGATTAGCATATGTAATTTGATTTTTCAAGTAGTATTGTTCCATTATTTGGTCTTTCTCAACCCATACATCTAATAAATCATTTTTTATGTTATTTATGTCGATGGATATTTCTCTAATATTTATTTCGCTATGTTGTGGATATTGATCCAATAATAAACTTGAATAAGTTGTTCCCATGATATTAGCATTAAAATTTTTAGGATAATTTTCTTTAAACGATATTGTCATATCGATTATTTGATCATAAGCAACATTTTTCAATAATAATTTTAAACCTTTATATTTTGGGCTTAAAGTATATTTGAGGGTAGGTTTATTCATTAATTTCATGAAATCATTGCTAAATCTTAAATATTCAGGATCGTCTCCGAATGTCCCTTCAGGAAATATGAATAAAACATATTTGTCACCTAATTTATGAATTTGTTCTTTAATATTAATTATGTCTTTTGCATAATCTCTATCTACCAGTATATAATTTCTCCTAACAAAATCTGAAACGATTGAATTACTAGGAAGTGCGTTTCGTTTGCACATGAATTTTACATTATATATATTTTCGTGTTTTAAATAGTGAAATATATGTAACCAATCACAATAATTTTGATGATTTACGGTAACTATAACTTTATCTTTCAGAAAAAGCAATGGATCTTTGACTATTGTTTGTTCTATTCCCAAAATATATTTGTTGATGTAATAAATAGAGTTTATGAATTTATTCATAATTAAATCATCATTTGAACCATCTTTCTTTTCATTACGTTTAAATATAATGTGTGCGGATACGATAATTGACACTAATGATGTAACAAATCGCATTATATATTTAAAAAAACATTTTAATTTACATTATTTTAACTTAAATATATAATTTGATATTTATATATTATGAAGAATAAAACAGGAGGTAAAGGTCACAAACGTCAAAAAAATAATGACGATTTATCGGATGGTAAGAACATAATATTGGCTACCGACGATCAAGATTATGGTATTTTAATTAAAAAATTAGGTAATGGATATATGATGGTTCAAAAACCGTATAATGATGAAAAAGATAAATTAAAAAAACAAGTGTTAGGAATAGTTAGAGGAAAAATTCGAAAACGTGTTATTTTCGATGTGGGCGATTTGGTTTTATACAGTGTTAGAGTAGGGATGAATAATATATATTCAAAAGAAAAAATAGACATTATTCACAAATATGATAGTAAAGATAAAAAATATATTAGGAAGAGTACCAATCGCAAAGAAATAACCACTTTATTAAGACAAGGTGCGGATACTTCTGTAAATAAAGATGATGATATGTTTGAGTTTGAAATGGGCGATGATGATGATGGATACGACGAAGAACAATTTATTGGACAACAAAATAGGGATTACGATATAAGTAGTGACGAGGATATAGACGACATATAGTGTTGTAAAATAAATCTTCTCATTTTATATAATGGAAAAAATTCAAAATTTATTTTATTTTAAAACACACACATTAGAACCCATTAATGTAAGCGGTTCGGATTTATTTGAGGTTTCTGTAAAATCAGGAATTTATTTTATGTTAGGATATGGTTCAGGAATTATGTTAAATAAAATTTTACCAGAATATAACGAATCCAAAAGCCAAATGTTAATATTATTCGAATTATTTTATTCATCATTATTGATGGGTGTTATGATGTATTTGGTGACGGTATCTTTAGAATATGGTTCTAAATCGTTATTTGGACCCACTGCGTGTAATAAATATCATCTTATGGGTTTGATGTTTATGTTACCTTTATTTTCTGTGCAAACTGAATTCAAGAAAAAAATGAGTCATTTTATAGACACTGAAAAATTTGAAAATAAAGATGATGATGATGAAGAAGAGATAATAATGAAACGTGATAACAATCCACAAAACGAATCTACACCAGATAAATTTAATATGGATACTTTGCAACGAGAGTTGCATTCCAATTCTAACCAAAATCAACCTAGTCAAGCAAATTCTCAATATTATAAGGATGAAATCCAAGTTCAAGATCAGCGTAATGAACATGGACAAAATAGTGGATGTGGTTGTGGTTCTGATAGCAATTCCCACGATCAAAATTTGGAAAAAAGAGTAAATGGATATTGTGCTAGTAGTGATCAATCGTGTAATGGACAATGGACAGATACGAAAATTAAAGGTGATATGTTTGGTGGATATGGTGGTTTAGTTGCTACAAATTTAGGGGCACCCATTATGTGATAATTTTCAATAAATTAAATAATTTTCAAAATATATATTTTTAGAAATATATATTAGAACATTACTGAATCTAACCAATCTAACCAATCTATTTGGTGGATTTTTTAGATTTTTTAGTTTTCTTGGTTTTTTTATTTTTTTTTGTTTTTCTTAAATCACCAATATAAACCTTATATTTTTTTCCAGTTGTTTTACTGAAACGATAAACGAATTTTTTACCTTTATTGGTGACATGAACGGTTCGTTTAACGCCCTTCATCTGTTTGTTTTTTTTGCTATCAATATTTACTGCTTTAGTTCCGCCCATTTTAAATAGGTTTCCACCACCTGTGGATTCTTCTTGAGATGAATAGTCAGCCATTATATATTTATGTTAGAATATTTTTTTCGAAATAGCATTCTCTACATAACGGAATATATTTTTCTTGATTTCCAATAATAATATTACTTTCATTTATCACGTTTGATTTATCTAATAAATGAGTGTAAATGGCTTCAGTTCCATCATTACAGGATTTGCATAGTGCGTTTAGTTTAGTAATTTTATTTGCATGTGGTAACACTTGAACAATCGAATTGAACATTTTTGCTTTGAAGTCGCCATCTAATCCAAATATATAAATATTTTTTTTGTTACGTGAAGCGACCAAAACGAATTTTTCTAGATCCTCAAAAAACTGGGCTTCTTCTATAAATATATCATCACATCGTTCATAAATATCTGCATATTTATGCCATAAATCACAGATAGATTCTAAACAAACGCAATATTTTTGATGTTTATCATGAGTGGATATTACATTATTTCCATATCTAGTATCTTTACTATGATTGACTAGAATGTATTCTTTGTTTATGACTTCTAATAAACATGTCCGTCTGAATAATTCAGATGTTTTTCCTGAAAACATACATCCTATTATTAATTCAACAAACCCCTTCTTATTACACATTATAACTATAATATTTTACATGCACTAAAATATAAATCGATTTTTTTTTTGATTTTTTATTACTTTTTTGGTTTAGTTACTTTTTTTGATTTTGTGCTTTTTTTTTGTTTGGACGCACCGCCTTGTGTTTGATAAACATGTCCAAGGTTACTCGTTTCGAATGATTTATCACCACCTATATATGTTTTGTTTGACTTATTTTTGGTTAAGAATATTTTACCATCAGGTGTCAAGAGATTACCTCCTTTTTGTCCGTTATTTAAAAATGAGGTAATCATATTTTTACCTTTAGTTGAACGTGTATTTTGTTTATATGTTTTTTTGCTTTTATTGTCCATGAAATATAAATCGCCACCACCACTAAACACTGATACACCAGAATTTGCTTTGTCGATTGCTTGTTGTAAGCGTTGATCGATATATAATACATTTGGAGATTTTCCATTGCTATTTTTATATTGAACCGCCAATTTACTTAATGCTTTTTTGGTATCGCTACTTATGAGTGTTTCGGATTCTTCGCTTAATGTTTTAGGTTTTTCTACTGTTTTTGTAGGTTCTGTTTCTTCTATTTCTTCTGTTTCTTTTGTTTCTTCTGATACATTTTTGGGTTTTAGTTTATTATACGAATCGCATTTTTTACTGACATGTTTATCTTCCGCTTCTTGATGTTCACGCATTTTTTCTTTGGCGATTTTTTTAGAATCATTACATTGTTTTTCTTCTTCTTGATAATTGTATTTATTGTAGGAATCGCTTTCTGTCATGAGTGTTGATAATTCATTTTGTGCATCAGCAACATTTGCTTTAGCATCAATAATTTGATTATCCGTTACTTCTTTAGGGATAGCACCACCCCTGATTGATTTAACTTCATAAAACGTAGGTTTATTATCACCTATCATTGAACTAAATTTTCCACCTTTCATATTTTTAATAATTCTGTTAGCCTTTTTAATGGATGACGACATTTAAACTTGTATATGATATGATAACATTTTTGTTTAGATTTTTTCAACTTTCTTTAAGTATGAACGATTTAATTAATTATTATGGTTTAAGGATATTAATTAAATATTATAAAATGGATGAAGAATCACAACCAAAAAAACGCGGTCGCCCTTCAAAAACCAATGAATCAAAAAATGAATCAAAAGATGAATCAAAAGATGAACCTAAGAAACGTGGTAGGAAACCAAAAATGATAATAGAGGAAGGTGTTGTCACTGATAACACTATAAAAAAACGTGGTAGGAAACCAAAGGATAAATTAATTGAGAATGAAGAACCATTGGTAACTGTAGATGACGAAAAATATAATGATAGTGTGGAAGTTTCTGTGAATGCTTATGAAAACATTATTTTGCACATACCTTATGTTTTGGGGAACAAAACCAATGATACAGATTTTTATAATGATACATATAATGACGAAAATCTGAAATTAGATCCATATACTTATTACCCAAGTTTAGGTGATCCTCAACCCTTGGAATCGTCGTTTTCCAATAATTCAGAACTATTAAATTTTGAAAGTCTTGAACATGATGAAAATAAACAAAAATTGGATATTGCTAGGTTAAATGATAAAATGACTAATAGTAAAATTAATCATAAACTCAAGGATTATAAGGATATTATCAATGACATTATAATTGACAATGAGGAAGAATCTAACAAAATGGACGTGGGCGTTTTGGTTAATTTTTTTAATGATGTATGTAAGAACGACAATTATAATGTTTATCCAGAAAAAACGGATGTATGTTGTTGGTGGTGTTGTCATAAATTCACTACCATACCCATTTCTTTGCCATACAAATATAGCAATAATATGTTTCATTCGTATGGTGTTTTCTGTAGTTTTAATTGTGCTGCGGCGTATAATTTCAATACCAATGATTATAATTGTTATGAAAGATATGCCTTATTGAATCTATTATATCAAAAGATCACAAAATCTAAAACTCCATCTAGAATAAATTTAGCGGGTCCCAAGGAGTTACTCAAAATATTTGGTGGTTGTTTATCGATCGAGTCATATAGAAGAAATAATGTGACTAATGAAAAAAGTTATAAATTGGTAATGCCTCCAATAATGTCGATAATGCCACAAGTTGAAGAACATATAAATTATATGACAAATAACAAAAATGATTATCGGTTAAAACGAAAAAAACCGATAGACAATAAATCAAAAACCTTAGAAAGTTTTATATGTTGTAATAAATGATTAGTTCAGACCCATGGTTATTGTTTGGTCGGATTTTTTAAGTGGAACTGCGTTGGTGAAATTTTTTTTTTCTTCGACGATTTTGCACAACTCGTCTTGGTTGTCTTCTGTTGGTTCATCGAGTTTAACAATTATATACTTGGTGTTGTAAATTTTTTTTTTCTTATCTTTGATTTCGAGCGTTCCTCTAAACTCATTGATAATTGATAATTTGTAACCGATTTCTTTTAATATTTGTCTTAGGAGGTTTAACCCCGGGTGCTTAGAACTATCCCAACTGGTGTAACTTAACGCCCTGTTTCTGGCGATTTGAAAAACGGTTCTAAGTGCAGGAATCATGTTTCTTAGTTGAGAAAGTATTTCGCGATCATTTAGATCTGCGAAACTGATGTATTGTTTTTCGATAAAGTTATTGATTCCGAATAACGCCAACACCTGAAGAACTAACTCCTCTCTTTTTTCCATGATGTATTTATCAGAAAAACTTAAATCCTCCATTTTTATATTAAATAGATAGATTAAATTTGATAGAGTGATGTTTTGTAAATTTATATGTTAAATATATGATAATTTCTATAATATTAAGTTTGGAGAATGAAATTATAATGATAAAGTTAGATATAGATGACCATATTAAATAATAATTTTATAGGTGACAGAAGTTATAATGAAGATAAGTATTTTAGCAAAAAAATAAACGATAATGTGGAAATATTTGGTATATTTGATGGACATAATGGAGATAAGGTAGCGGATTATGTATGTAAGTATTTTTACAATAAGTTGAAAAAATATTTTACTGACTACGATTATAATAAGTTGTTTAACAAAAAAACTAAAATGGTGGATACTTATGAAAACGTGGAAGAAGAAGTTTATGATTTTGATGAAAATGATACTTTTAAGATAATTGAAAAGACAATAGTTGTCCCTGTGGAAAAGGAATATTATGAGTTTGATATTGAACGTTCTAATAGCATGGTTAAATCGTTGTTGCACAACTTATACCATAAATGCCAACATAAAATTATATTAAACTACGAAAAACTAGATGCGATAAAGAGTGGGACTACAGCACTTGTCGGAATATATTTATATAAAAATTTGTATGTTTCTAATGTTGGAGATACACGAACAACCATAATCGATCCAGATTTCAAAGCAATTCAAATATCTCAGGATCATAATATCAAAAATATAAGTGAAAAGAGTAGAGTTTTATCACTAGGTGGGTATTTCAATGGAAATTATCTGTTTGGAAGAATAAATTTAACGAGAGGATTTGGTGATTTATGGCAACTCGAAAAATTTTACACTGTATTTTATAATAAAATACCTAGTATAAACAAATGGACATCGTTGAAATCAACAGAAGAATATAATAATTTTATTAAAACATATGATATTGATTTCATTATTTCTCCAGTTCCCGATATTCACGTTGTAGAAAATTATCAACAAAATGTGGCTATAATCAACGCAACGGATGGTGTATGGGGATGTGTATCGAACGGTGACATGGGTGTATGTTTATACAACACATATATCGAATGTAATAATATCGATAAATCAAAAGAAATAATTAATGATATATTGTTAAATAAAATACTGAAACTCTGGCACAACAAAGGTAAATCAATTGATAATATAACATATATCATAAAATGTCTTAACAAAATTTTTTAAATTTAATTATATTTTTTTATAAAAAATTATAAAAAAATCAACACACACACACACAATACGCACACACACACTTCTGTAAATTTTTATTATTATTATTTTGTCAAATGTGACTCATTCCACCATACATGGTTCAACTATATTTGTATCAAACATGTCCAAATTTGATGAACATTACCCAACTATATTTTTACCAAACATGTCCAAATTTGATGAACATGATTTACCTATATTTTTCAAACATGATCCAACTTAATTTTCCACCAGATATGATCCAATTAACTTTCATTATTTTACATTTCATATTTTATGAACATGAACCACCTATATTTTTACCAAACATGTTCTAATTAACTTTCATTATTTTATTTTTTCCAAATATATTTTATCAAACTATTTTCTATTAAATTTTTACTATTATTTATCATTGAAAACTATTTTATTACTGAACTATTAATTACTAAACGAATTATATGTTACTGAACAATTTTATTACTAAACTATTACTAAACTATTTTATCACTAAACTATTACTAAACTATTTTATCACTAAACTATTTTATTACTAAACTATTACTAAACTATTTTATCACTAAACTATTTTATTACTAAACTATTACTAAACTATTACTAAACTATTACTAAACTATTTTATCACTAAACTATTAATTACTAAACGAATTATATGTTACTGAATAATTTCATTACTAAACTATTTTATTACTAAACTATTACTAAACTATTTTATTACTAATCTATTAATTACTAAACGAATTATATGTTACTGAACAATTTCATTACTAAACTATTTCATTACTAAACTATTTCATTACTAAACTATTTTATTACTAAACTATTTTATTACTAAACTATTTCATTACTGAACTATTAATTACTAAACGAATTATATGTTACCAAACGAATTTAAAAATTATTTTGTTACTAAATTATTTTATTACTATATTATTAAATAACCAGTTTGCGTTAATGATATATGTTAGCAAACTTATATATTACTAATATAATTTTCTTTATATACTTATAATTTAATTTAATTAAATAATATAACAATTTGATTTGATTACTATATAATAATGAAACGCCCAAGAGATAATGTAATTAATCATAGAACATGCAAAAAAAATATACATACCAAAGAGCATCCTCCCATAGGAACTTTAATTTTAGGAAAAAACGGACTATATATAACTGAATTTAAAACACCAGTAATAGAATCTATACTTCTTGGTTTGAATGATTTAAATATGACTGAATTATTATTAAATTCACATTATTTGGATATGAATATCATGATTCATGATGGACATTCAGATCATAATAAAATCGTTACAATTAATGATATTATATTGATGAAATATAATGAACTTTATGATAAACTTATTGATAGAGATTCTATTGATTTATATCGTATTTTTGTAGTTGTTCATAATACGTTAATCGATCGTAGTGTTATTGATGGAGAATTAATGACTATAACGTTATGAATCAATATATTTTTTTAGGTTCTCAATTTTATTTCGTTTATCTTCATCATAAGTGACATTAGGACTATCAAATGAAAAATCCCGATTATGTTTATTTTCTAATATAATTTTTTTAAGAGGGACTAAAAAATCTTTTCTCAGTATTTTTAGATATATACTTTTATTTATTCTGAATCTATTTTCTTCGACTGCTTGTATGTATAAATTGGGAAGTTTTTTAGATATTAGATAACTCAAATTATAATTAAAATTATATTTTTTATTGACATCATTTTTTTCATTATGAATCCAATACGCCAATGTCGATATATTGTCACCGTTCAGTTTATCAGACACTAATATATCACAGAAAACATCATACATAAGTGATTCATATTTGGTATCCATGAAAACTAACATGGTATCGTAGCGACTAATTGTAATTAATTTATGTAATATTTGTTCATAATTAATATTAACATTATTTTCTAATAAAAATTTGATAATAATTTTAAATAATTGTCTCCATCCTAATCCATTATTTTTATCAACTATAAAATGAATAAGTTTAATAAATTTATCTTTATCATAAGAATTATCATTATGTAAATCTAAAAATGTTTGTAAAAAGGTTTCCAAATCTTCAGTTTTTTCTTTATATGGATAATCACCAATTTGCGAATTGTAATATAATTTCAAAAATTTATTGATTTCATTGTGTTTTTTGAAATATTTACTTAAATACCAAGAAATAGTTTGTAATCTAACATCATTTTTGTCTATAATTTCATAGTTATCATCCTGAGTCGTGTCATTTAATTTAAATAATTTATTCCAAAACATTATATATTAGTTATAGATATAATCGTATATTTATATTCTATGCATCAACCAAACGTTCAACAAATTGGTCAATAGAAAGTTGATTGATAATATTATTTGGTTTTTTTTTATTAGTTGATTGTTCATTAAAAAATTTATCCACTTTTGGATGACATTTGATTTTTGTGGGATCAAACTTAATTAAAAATAATCCTTCTAGATTTCGAACTCTTGATAAAGCGACATATGACTGTCCATATTCGAATACTTTTTTACCAATATCAATTTCTGCTAGATCAATACTCATTCCTTGAGATTTATGAACCGTAATACACCATGCTAATTTTAAAGGATATTGTGACCTAATAATTTTTCCTTTTATATCATCATTATATTCAAATCCGTGTTTCGAGATAGTTGATGTTTCTCCATTATGAAATTTAACAATAGGGTTATTTTTAGAATCGAAATCGGTAATAACACCCCTACTTCCATTAACCAATCCTTTTTCGAAATTATCATTAATGATTAACATTACTTGTGCTTTGACACATAATTTCAAACATGGTTCATAACTACTATTATTATCCATAATTTCAACGGTCATATCTATTTCCCTTCGTTTAAATACATAACTTTTTCGTGGTTCGACTGTTGTTTCGGGAACAAATACTTTTATTTCTTCTCCAAGTTTAGTGAGATTATCATCATTTATTTTTTTAACATCTTTTTTAAGAGTATATATTTTTGTTGGTTTAATTTCATATGAATCTATTTCTTCTTTAATATTCGGATTTTCCAATTCCAAATGTTCATATGTTCGTTTATCGAGCAATTCAATTTGGTCTTGCGTAAGTTTATTAACTCTAACATTATTTAATATATCTTGAAAGATTTTATCTGATTGTCTTTTAATATCAGTCAATTCAATTGTTTGGTTGATAACTTTTTTAAATATTTCACTTTCGAAAACAAACTCATCCGATTTAATGGGTGGTAATTGATAAAAATCGCCAACCAAAATAACCTGAATCCCACCAAAAGGACTAAACATATTTTTTCTGATACTAGTAGCAATATAATTTAACTTGTTGAACAATGTTGAAGTTAGCATACTAACTTCATCTATAATCAGAATATCAACTGATAACCATTTGTCTCTGGATGTTTTGTTAATTCTCACTTTTTTAAGTAATGATTCACTTTCACCATCACCCAAACCGATTCCTGCCCAACTATGTAATGTTTTACCATTAATTAGCAACGCTGCACAACCTGTCATTGCTGTCACACCTATTTTTTTATTATTATATCTAGCCCATTCGGAAAATTCTTTTATTAAAAAAGTTTTACCAACACCTGCTGATCCTGTGATACATAAATTTTTTCCGTCTTTAAATAAATTATATGCTTCATTTTGCTTAGCGTTTAATGTCATTCTATTTAACTATAATTCAATAGATTAAATAAATAACATTCAATTTTATTATTTGAATATAAAACTTTATTATTATTATTATTATAATAATAATGAATAAGTATCAAATTTTTGTAATCGCTATGTTAGCATCAATGTGCATGTCACAAGAAATTCCACATGAAACTGAATGTCATGAATGTTTGGATTTCACACATAAAATCAGTAGTTTGACTAATGGTGGTAAGACATATAAAATGACGGATATTCGTAAAGAATATGTATCTTATTGTGATAATCTAGATAATAAATTAGCATGTCTCAATTTTAACGATTTATACCTTCCAGCGACGGTAACCATGTTAAGTGCAGAATTGGGTGATTATCATATTTGCACATATCTAGGTGATTGTCCCATGCATGTTCCAGATGAACCTTCATATGAGTTGGGAGACAAATGTGATATGTGTCAATCTGTTGTTGAGATCGCTGAAGATTTTGCGGAACATAAATTACCTGAAAGTAAGGTTCAAGAATATGTGGATTCGTGGTGTGAATATACCCATAAATACGAAAGTAAATGTGAAATGATTGTTAATGCTACATTGCCATTGGTATATCAATATATTGAACAACACGCTACATCACAAATGATTTGTCAATTAGCACATTTTTGTTAGGGTTTGAACTTATCGGAATTTTTATCCCCCTTTAAGAATATTATTATAACTTTTCATTAGTTCATTACGAATATCATCATCTATTTTGTTATGAGATGTCATGCCGGGACCGCTATTTACTTCTAAAATAAAAGATTTATAATCTTTTGTGATATGGAAATCTACTCCGAATAGTTCTACTCGATAGTTACTATCGCATTTGACATGTTTTTTAATAATAGGAATTAACATTTTTGTGGTATTATATAATGAATTAAATATTTTTTTGTCAAGTTTATTTATTGACATTGGATATTTATTATCATATAATTTTTTAGAATCATAAAAAGATGCAACATCTTTATTTTCATTAGATGAATAATATACTAAACCGTCATTAAAAATAAATATTTGAATATTATTTTTGTAACATTTAATAAATAAATATAACCGACAAGATATTTTTTTATTTTTGTAGGTATATGCGTTATCCATGAAACGCTGTGCAACAATAAATTTTTCTTTTTCGATAAACGTTGATGACTGAATCATGTTAGTAACAAATAATCCTTCTTGACGATGGGAATTGGTTTTAAATATCATTTTTTTACCTTCACATTCTTTTTTGTATGATTCATAATCGTTAGGAAATATGTATGTTTTAGGTGTTACTAAAAGTGTTTTTTTACCATAATATGTGTTTAACGATTCCCATAAATATCGTTTATTAGAAATAAATTTATTATCAAGTAATTTCAGATAAACATTATTATCGTTACCCAAGGTAATATTAGGACACAAAACGTATGTTAAACCTGTTTGATTAGTGAAATATTTATATAATCTATCAATGTAGGTTTTTTCGTTTGGACAGTATATTAAATTTATTTTTTCTCCAAAAAACGGCATGATGAGCAATACCATAAACAAAACAATTATTATCGGTTTCATAATAATAATTACGTAGATTATATCTTAATCAATGAATACAAAAAACCTAAAAATCCTAATGAAAATATATATCTTCCTTTAACGTCATTTTCCAAATTAACATTTCTATTATCACTAATTAGTTTAGCACCTGCAAAAATAAAAGAGACATAAACCAATATGATCGATCCAACATATTTATATAACAATTTAGAAATTATCAAAAATGTTAGTATATATAATTTTTCGGATATGGTGTTGTTATAATCGACTAATTTTGTTAGAAATGCAACCGAAATGGTAGTCCCTATCAGTAATGTGTATTCTTTGTTAAGAATATATAAACGCAAAAGTATGGGTGTCCAAACAACTATAACTAACAAACTTCTTACTAATGTTAGTTCGTGATATAAATCGATATTATTGTTGGTTGGATACCACCAAGAACCATATAAATTTGGAAATAATTCTGTAATTGGACTAAGTAGTGATAATAACAACATTAAATATTATATAATTATATAATATTTATGGCACAAGACGAAGGAGAAGGAGAAGGAGAGGAAGATATGTTAGATTTAATTACTCCCAGTTTTGTCTTGGGACATTTATACCATGATGCAAAACCATTGATGTTCGGAATAATTATTTCAATAATTTTTGCTATTAAGATATTTAAAAATAAAATGTCGATCCGAAAAAAATTGTATTATATATTGCTTCCATTGATAATTTCGTTGGTTATGACTTTAATTTCAAATGCACCATCACCTAAACGTGCGTATTTTTTAAATTTATTGTATGGCGATGAACCAATTCAATCTGAACATATTCACAGAAATGAAAACGGATGGATGTTTTCCGGTTCAACCGTCATAAATATCCACGATAAACCACACATTTTTGTTGGTGGTGGTGATAAACAGAAGGATCAACTATTATTATTTGAAAATAGTAAATTTATAAATTTGATAGATGAAACAATTTTGAGTGATGATTCAAATACTTTAAGTGCAGTGTCGTTTGATATGGATAATGATGGAAAGGATGATTTAATAGTAGGTAGAACAAACGGTGTTTATATGTATAAACACATGAATGGTTATATATTCGAAAAAATTCGAATAATAGGCAAAGAAGACAAAGTTCCACTTGCTATTTCAGTATCCGATTATAATAAAGATGGGAAACCTGATATTTATATTAGTTATTTTACACATCTTAAAAAATATCGTGGGACGGTGTTCAACGATAAAAACCATGGAAGAAAAAATGTATTATTGAAAAATTCTAAAGTTGGTTTTATTGATGTAACAAAAAATACTAATGCAGGTGGATCACAATATAATACATTTACTTCATCTTTTATTGATTTGAATGGTGATGATTGGGTTGATTTAGTGTTAGCACATGATTCGGGAGAAATAGAAATATTGAAAAATAACGAAGGTAAATTTGAATCGATACTCGCCAACGAATATAAAGGAAATTGGATGGGTCTTGCTAGTGGAGATATTGATAATGATGGTGATCAAGATTTATTTTTGACAAATATAGGGTCTGATACTCGACGAGATAAACTATCATTAGGAGATGTCAAAAAAGGTCAAAAACAAGCATTCAAACATTTTCTATTAAGAAACGATGGTAATTTTAAATTTACGGAAATTAGTAAAGATATGGGTATTGATGGAAAGGGATTTGGTTGGGGTGCGGTTATGACGGATTTAGATGCAGATAGTGATTTGGATTTATTATTTGCAGAGAACACGAAATTATTTCCATTACATCACGTCAATCCCAAGCCTGGACATGTCTATTCCATGGATAAAGGAAAATTTACTCGCAAAATGAAATACTTTAATCGTTATTTTGGACAAACACCTTTATTAGCAGATATAAATGATGATAATAGAAAGGATGTGATATGGATTAATATGAATGGACCCGTTAATGCTTACATAAATAAAAATAACGATAATAATTACATAGTAGTTGATTTACCAAGTAATAATAAATTTGTCAATGCCAAAGTTGTTTTGGATACTGGAAAGAAAAAATTTTATAAAGAAAATGTACAGGGTGGGACAGGAATGGGATCGGACGGTTCAAATAAATTATTTTTTGGATTAGGTAAAACAAATAAAATAAAAGCAATAAGGATACATACCATACATAATGATACATATACTATAAAAAATCCTAAAATTAATAGTGTCATTAAAGGAATTAAAAATGCTATTCGTTCATAGGTTTTTCAAATGGAACTGAAAATATAACCAAATTTCCATCAATATCTGATTCAATATATTTATAAATATCTTCTTTTAATACGATTCCATCTTTAATATATTTATCTTTTTTAATCATTTCTTTTTTTTCAAGTGCTTCTCTGGTGTATAATGGAAATTGTTTGACACCTTCAGTAACGGCATGGTCAAATTGATCTCCATCATACATTTTTTCTTGATCCATAATGAAATGTTTTCCATCGTTAATACCTGCAAACATGTAGATTCGATTACCATCTTCATCTTTGTCTTCATCAACAGTCATATATATAAGTTCAACTTCTTTAGTCATATTATTAATAGTATTGTTGTGATTATCTAATATTTTATATCAATTTTTTATCTCTTGATATACAAAATAATGCATACCAAAATAGAACAAAGATATTGTAGTTGCATAATAAAAGCAAAATATCCATCTTATGCTTTATGCACACATTCTGTTTATAATTTGCAAAATAAAAAAAGGACAAAAAATATAGAATGCGATAAAATAATAGATTTCGATAAATATGATTTATTAACATTACGAACTTATGCTAAAAATAAAAAAATAAAAATAACTAAAAATGGTAAATATAAAACTAAAGATGTCCTAATTAACGATTTAAAAAATTAATAGTATATAAAACAAACTATTTAATTATTATATAATTAAATGAGAACTCGATCTGGAGCAAATATTGAATTCAATGATAATAAGCCTAATGATTTTGTTAAGCCTAATGATTTTGTTAAGCCTGTTGGTTATATTAATCTTAGGAGTTTTGTCAAAACACGTTTAGATAGAATGAAAAGCAATGTGTCAAACGTATTTGGAATGTCCAACAAGGTTAAAAAACCTTTTAAATATGGTTGTAATAATGTTCAGAACATTCTGACGCCTTTTTATGTCAAACCGTTTAACTTTGTGTTATACAAATCTTTTGTGTTGTTTGGAAATATGATGATGTTTTTAACTAACTGGACAACATATTATCGTTCTGTGAATGAATATGATTTATTTGAGGATGATGATAAAAAATTGTGTGAATACGAAGAGGAAAATTATATGACACCTGATAAGTTAAGCACATTAAAAGAAGAAAAATTGTATGTAGTTAAATACAATAATAGTCATTCATTGTATGAGAAAATTATGTTGTTGTCATTTCTATGGAAACATAGATTTAGATACCAAATTTTAATGAATCGTGATTATTTTAAGTGGTATAATAGGTATTTCTTAGGATATTTGGGGTTTATTCCAAAAGATAAGGTTAGTCATGCAACACCATTTCAACCATTACCTAATTACTTAAGAAATATTACTCGTAAAACGACTCTAATTGTTCATCTATATGAAGATACCGATGGTGATAGATGTTCTTATTTTTATTTAGCAAAAAATTTGAAATGTCCATTGTTAGTATTAGGATTTGATTATAATTTGCGAAGAGTTGTAGTAGATGGATGCATGAATGAATATAATGGTAAAAAGTCGTTCAATAACGTTAAAAATTTGGTTCAGAAGAGATTATCATATTATCCATCATTGGGTAAAAATGTTCAACTCATGATGCTAACCGATAATTTTGCTAATGGCGAGAAACATAATGATAGTTTGAAACCAACTAATTTAGAAAAAATTAAAATGCGTTTTGGTAAAAAATTTTTTGTTTTACTTGTTTTATCACCATTGTTGTATTTAAGTACTGATACATGTTGGTTTCATTATTTTCATAAATTGGTGTTATCCAAACAACATTTTTTGATTTCATACGTTGAACACACTATTTATTTCTTCAAACATTGTTGGTTGTAATTTGAATTTTTTGATTTAATACACCATTTTTTATGTTTTTTCGCATCTAAAACGTCAAGTTTTACATGTGATTTTTTTGCATAAATAGTGTGCAACAATTTGCCACAAAATTCCATTAGCAAAAATTTGGTAACGAAGTTATCAAATTTTACTCTTCATCAATGAGTTTTTTTTTGGTGAAACCATAAAAAACTCAGTTGGTGTGACGAAGTCATACCAACGCAATTGTTGCGACACAGTCGCAACATTTGAATTTTGGCAAAGCCAAAATTCAAATTATTCTAGAACCTACATACAATATTAATTGGATAAAATTTTGTAAAAATATATTTTCATGATAATTTTCTTGAATTGGTATGATTTTATTTAAGTTATCCAACGATATTTCAATATGGTAATTAACTAAATCTTGTGTTTTATCTATAAATGTTCTTTTATTATTTTTGTGTTGTGATATTAATATATTATCAAATATATTTTTAATTTTTTCTTTTTTTATTTTTTTAAGTTCAGCCAATGTTAATATCATTGATATATCTGGATTATCATCCAATGAAAATAAATAAGGTGCAGTTACAATACCATTAATAAGGTCTTCATATACTGGTTTTCCTAATGTATTAGAATCCGATTGATAATCCAATAAATCATCTTTTATTTGAAACGCAATACCCAAATTAATTCCTAAATTTTTAAAAAACTTATGTTTATCAGTATCATCACATGAAGGATATGCTAACTTATATATATTTTCTGAATTAACTTCTAAAAAAACACCTGTTTTTTGATATATTCGTTGAATATATTTTTGAAATGTAGTAGGTTTAAAATTGGTGGTGAGTTCATTGACTTCTCCCGTTATCAGTGTTTGGATCAACGATATAATGTTATTATTAGTTTCATTGACTGTCTTCACATCTACCGTTTTTGAATCAAAAGTTGTTAATAATTTATATGCTTTGGTTATTAAATAATCACCAAATAATATGGCTATTTTGTTAGAATATTTCAGGTTTAATGTAGGGTTTGAACGTCTAATAACCGACTCATCAATAACATCGTCGTGGATCAATGACGATAAATGAATTAATTCCAATGCAGAACAATATATGACTAATTTATTTAAATTATTATCGTATTTATCTAATGTATCATATGTTAATTTATCGTTATCAATATGTGTAACATATTGATCATGTTTGACAGACAAATATAATAAAATATTGAATATACTTCTTATATTTTTTCCTTTTTGGTTTAATATATATTTAATTATTTCATTTAAATGAGTGGTGCTAACATCAGTTAATAATTTATTAATTAATAACTCATTTTCCATGGTTGATAATACTTTTTCAGTAATTATATTTACTATTTTGTTAAATTTAATAGGTTGATTACTATTATTAATTTTATAACGTGACATGAAGAACGCATAATCAGAATGATTATCATAATGATTATCAAAAGGAATATCGTATTGTAATAAACGAGAGTTAATGTTAAATAAATAATAATTAAAAATAAAATTATATTTTGTAAAATGAAGAGAATGTGTATTTTGATTTAAACATGATAAAGGTAAATATATTTTATCGTCAATGCTACTTATTAATTTATTGGGTATGTTTTTGTTATTTGCCAATGCTAATCCCATTACGTGTAAAATCATATCATTGAAAAACCGTTTTTTTATATTGGATGTATTTGCAAGTTTATTGTGTAAATTTAATATTGTTGATAAAACGCCATAAATACTGTGTTTTCCTGTTAAAATAACATTTTCAGATTTATTATGAGAATCTTCATTTAAATCTGTCACATCATCCAATAAGGTAACTATTAACGAAAATATATGTTTAACATTTAATGTCAGTTCTTTGTTATATTGAATATTTAAATAATTGATGATCAAAATATATTTAACATTTTGTTTAATCTTTCCAGAAAAATTAACATGATATAATAATGATATAATATTTTTATTGGTTATTTTGTTTAACATAAATATAATATTTTCTATTATGGAACTATCGTGAGAATTGAGATAAGTTATTTTTTCAGTTGTTAAATCTTCAGATTTAAATTTTTTATAGAGAAAATAATGAATTAATTTTTTTATTTTATCTGATATTTTGATTTCATCTATTAAATAATCAATATAATTGATTAACATTATTTCGCAAGTTATGTCTTCGGAATTTATTTCATAACAAAAGTTTAATAATTCCAATGCCAAAATAGTTATAAATGTTTCTTGAATTATTTTATGTGATATAATGACAATACCACCATGTGTTTGACTACTTACTATGTTGGTAATCAATTGAATGATTTTATTAATAATATTGTCTTTATTTGTTAATAATATGGATATTTCTTTTTCTGGAATTTTATAGAAATAATGTATATAATCTATTATTTGTTTAGTATCATTTAGGAAATAATATGGGTTATCGTTGATCCAAGAAATAATTATGTTCTTTTTGAATTTCGATTTATTTTTAATTTTTGACAACTTGGTATAAAACAAGTTTTCATCACGTTGCATAATAATTATGCAAGGTAAATTTATATTTATTAAATAACGATATTTATTTTCTACCAAATTTTGCCCCCAATTTACTGAAACTATCCAGAACCATGATAACCAATATACCGAATGATATAAATATAATCATTTCGTTTGAGTTAGTATCACCAAATAATGATTGTTTTTTTTCTAATTGGTTTAGTTTCAATCCTTTAATTTGTGATTCTAGATCTTTAACATATTGTTGCAATTCTTGAAATTTTTCTGTTGATTTATAGTCAATCGATTCAGTTTTCTTTTCAGGTTTTTCTTCAAAATTATATTTTTTAGGAGATTCGAAATATTTTTGGTATGATCCTTTTTGATATTTTTTTGTATCATTTTCTATAAATATTCCTGTCGGATCTTGAACCATAACAGGTGATTCGTTATATGCTTCATCCAACATTGCATACGATGACATAATAATAATATATTATACTTTTATTTTTATCTCTAACATAATTATATAATGTTTGCTAAATTTCAACGTGATGTAGAATCTATTTTGAAAAATAAATCCTTGATATTTGTTATTGCTGTATTAACTTCATTATTTACGGTATTTGCGGGTCCAGAATTACCTGAAAGCGTAGTTAATGTGTTGAATAATGGATTTGTTAAAACATTGATAATTTTCGTGGTCGCCTACTTGACATGTGCTAAAGATCCTAGAGTAGCCTTATTCGTGTCTATTTTGTTCATCGGGGTGACAAATATGATAAGCGAAAAATCAATGTATGAAAAATTCACTAATTACAAAGTTATGGAAAATTTCCAAGATGAAATGGCAGAGGAAGAAGATTCGGAAGATAAAGAAGAAGAAGAAAAAGGAGAAGAGGTAGAAGAAGAAAATCCATCGGATGAAGAAAATGAGATTGAAGAAGAAACCGAGACAAAAGAGAAAAAAAAACCAATGAAATTGAAACTTAAATGCACCGCTGTCGAAGAACAATTTAACAATTATTATTAGAATTCTTTATTTCTACATAATTATATAATTATACAATAATTAAATATGAATTCAAAATTGAAACAAATGAAAGATTTGCTTGATACAAGATCAAAAGAAGATGAAGGAATAGATGCGGATGATTTTTGGGAGGAAATAGCGAATTCGAGAGGTAATCACGAGTTTGATTATTTAGAGGATGATGACTTATATAAAGAGTATGGACCCGATTTTTCAGGAGATCAAAATATGTGTTTATTATTTGCACAAGAAAGTACATATTTTCATGCTATCGCAGTTGGTGAAAATTATGATATTGACAAATTAGATGAGTATCCAATATATTTGATAGATCTTTCGGAAAATGAAGGTTATTACGTTGGTAATTTTAGAACATTTGTTGAAGAAGAAATATTAAATGAATATTTAAAATTTTATGGTGATGGTGCAATCCACATTGAAACCATTAATTTAATGAAGGACAAATTGAAAAATTTTTCAACAAATGTAATTAAACGTGATAAATATATTATTAAGAATGATAATATCCATTAAAGAATAAAAATATATAAAATAAGTTTTTTCAGTTTTCAAAAAAATAAAACTAAAAAAATAACTTGTTATAGGTAGGATCAAAACTTGTAGTGTTATTACATTTTGTTTAATTTAAAATGTGTCCTATTTATAATAAACAGGTGTAATATGAAAACTCTTAACGACATAATGAAATATACTAAATCAACGTTGGATAAACCTTTATCTAATATATACGTTGAAGGATTTATTACGATATTTTTAGCATGTTATGCTGGGTTAATTTTACCAACCTTGAAGTTGGGAACTTACGATTTTTTAAGAAGCGATATGTTTAGAATTGTGGGCGTGTTTTTAGTCGCTTATTTATCTAGTCATAATTTTACAATTTCTTTAGTATTGGCTGTTGCTTTAGTGATGACATTCAACCACTTTAATGAACTAGAACTAAATGAAACTTTTGATATTAAATAATTACTTTCTTGATATATCATTGAAAATTATTTTTAATATTATACATAATTTTAAATAATATCATAGATAACTTTTTAATATAATATTAAAAATTGATTTTTAATATCATGTATAATGAACCAAATATATTTACTTAAATTTACCTATGGTATTGATTTTTTTGATTATAGTGTAAATAATAATCCACCGCATAATATTGGTGATTTTAGATCATTTAATCATTGTATTATCACGATGATAAGTGAGACAATAACAACAGGTTTGACACACTATTATAACAATGGTATATGGATGAACAAAAACCAATATAATTTTAACATAGAAATTTCAATTGATAAAAGCGACAAAGAACGTGTTTATCAAACAATAAAAAATATTATTTGTGAAAATATAAAAAAAGACATGAATGGTTTAATCAATCAAATTCAAGTTTTTGGACATGATATTGACACATATCATTTTTGTGTTAATACATAAAATTTATTATTTATTTATATAATGGATTCACTATTAAATTTATTAAACAACAGTAAATTTTTGGTAGGAGTTGCAATTTTAATGTCAAATGTAGGTGGTAGATATATGAGTTTAGATTTAACGAAAAAAGAAGAGAAAATATTGCAAACACCAATTGTTCGTCGAACATTGGTTTTCTTCGTTGCGTTTATTGCGACGAGAGACATTATAGTGAGCGTAATTATAACATTATTGTTTATCATTGTAGTTAAAAGAAATAAAATATTTAATAGTTCGTTGGACGAAGATGACGATGAAGACGAAAACTAAACTAATAAAATGAATAAAAACATCATTATCATAAATACTATAAAAAAGTGAAATACTTCATATTCGAAACTGAAATCGTTCATTATAAATTTAATTTATATATAAAATTAACATTATAATTTTATAAGAGATGACTATCCGTTGTAATGGCTATAATTCAAATAAAAACAAATGTCGTAATCGTATTAAGACAAATGAAAATATAATATTAACTGATTATTTTTGTTGTGATAATCACAGACCTAAAAATATTGAAGATTTAATGGAATGTTGTGATGTATGTTGTGACGAAGTGAGAGATATAAAAGATGTTATAATTTTAAAATGTAACCATGCATATCATAAAAGTTGTTATTTTAAATGGTTAAATAAAAACGATGAAAATATATGTCCTATTTGTTTGTTTTCGTATTCTAAACATCGTAAAAAATTTAAAAAAAAGTTTATTAATAAGAAAAAATCAGAATTAAGCGATGATTCACTATTTAGTGATGACGATTCTTCGGAAGATGGAAAAATATATCCCGAATCGAACAATGACGATGTTTTGATAGACACAACATTATATATTTAGTTATGAATTATCGGATATATAGGTATGTATATTGTGAGTCACCGCGGAGGTTCTCTTGAATGCGACGAAAATTCTATTAAATCCATCAAATATTCTATGGAATTACCAGTGGATGCTATTGAAATGGATATATATTTTACCAAAGATAATGTTCCTGTGGTGAATCATGATCCATCATTAAATCGTATTTATAGAATCGATGAATGTATCATAAATATAAATTTTAGTAAGATATTTGGAATTATTCCAAGTTTGGATGAAATACTAAAAATCGTTAATGGAAATAAAAAATTATTTATAGAAATAAAAGGAATACCATCAGAAAAAAATTTAACGAAATTAAGTTCATTATTATCATCATATAGTGGTTCATATACAATATTAAGTTTTAATTATAATACATTGAAATTTTTAAGTCATTTTTTTTCATCATATATTTTAACATTTGTAACATCAAATGTATTCTCAAATGAGATAATAGAGTTGATCACTCATGAAAAATTGTTCGACAATATTGCGTTATGTCATACTAGTGTGGATACAAAAAATATGGAACAATATGTTAATAAAAAGATAAAAATATTTTTATATACCGTTAATTATGAAAGTGATTATTTGATTTTGAAAAATAAATGTGGTAATATGATTAGTGGTTTGATAACTGATCGTCCATTACATTTCATAAATTTACTTAAGTTTTCTCTTTGATATAATTTACTACATCATCACCATGTTCATTTACCATATTTACAATTGTATCTCCATGTTTATCGGCAACATCTTCAATAAATTCTTTAGCATCCATAGCGAAATCTTCTATTTTATCGAGTAATCCTTCATCTTCCTCTTCGGATATATTTTTAACTTTGCATAGATTATCGATATTGGCTTCTTTTTCGTCAAATGTATCAACATCTATTTTATTAACCATTAATTTGATAGGTAATGAAGGTTCATCGTCAATTAAATTATTTAATTCTAGTGTTAAATCTTTAATAGTTTTGACATAATTTTTACTACCAGTGGTAATTTTTAATGTATTTAATCTTCTGGATATTTTTCTGTATTTTTTATAATAATCATTATGAGAAGCATGTTTTTTATCGAAAGCCATAAAACTTTTAATACATCCCATAACACTAACCGCTACATTCAAAATACCCACAACAAGACCCATATTGGGTGTTAGTGATTCTAATAAACTAAGAACAACAGTTCCTGTAATAGCACTAATTATTATCATTGGAATGTTAAGTATTTGGTTGTATTTTTGGTTTTGTGAAGAATAAATATGATGATTTTGACTTTTAATATTAGTAAATTTAGTCCAATAATCCATTTGTTCATGGAAATCGTTTTTTGATAATAATGGTTGTTTAAGTTGTTGTGATAATGGAGTAGTCATTTTATATAAATATATTTATATGTATTTATATATATAAATACATTTACATTTAATAAATGACATCAACACCACCAGAACAACTCTCTCCAGAAGTTCCAAATCAATATATTTCTCCCGAAATGATACAACGCCAATATATCTCTCCTAATATATCTTCGTTTAACGACGAATATTCACCTGCACGTTCTCCGAATATGTTTGATATCAAATGTCAAGATTTTGTAATTCCACCATTCGATACATCAAATTCAGATGGTGTAACGAAAATTCAAAATCCAATAAAAGAACGGAAAAGAGAATTTAGAAAATATTTTAAAGATAAAGTAAAACATAATTTTAGTTTATATCATCAAAATTTGGATGATTTGAAAAAACACTGTTGGGAAGGAAAATTATTACACGAAATATCTTTTAAATATTTTAATCGTTTTTCCTTGTGTATAGGTTTTATGGCTATTATAATCACGGCTATTAGTGGAATATGTTCATATTTGTTGAATATTGATAGATTTAGTGAATACGAAACGGATTTTAAAATAACCATTATGGTTTTAACAACTATTTCAACATTATTTCAATCTTTATTAAAAGGCTTTGAATGGGATAGCAAAAGCGAAGCACATAGCAATTCATCAGAACAATATGGTCATTTGTTGTCAGACGTCGATTTATTTCAAAAAGAGTTACAGAACCATTTCACAGAAATACACAATTATATTAATATATTCAAATTGAAAATACATGAAGAACAATGTGTTGATAGTACTTGCAAAGTAGTAATTGATAACGAAGCCGAACTTAGGGATTATGTTATGTCTAATTATGAAACCATAAACAAAAGATATGTAATTAAAATCAAAGAATTAAATAAAATTTATTCTAACGTTAGAAAACAAAATAAATATATTATTCCTAATTATGCCCAAAAAAAAAAGGACAAAGTAAAATTAACTAAATTTATTAGAATGATGAAACTTAACGCACAAATGGATTATATAAAAATGCGTTCCGATAATCTTAAAAAAATTATAAATACTGAAAATTACGAATCCACAACATCCGAGAAAAAGGAATTGAATAATTTTCATCCACCCAGCATTAGTTGGATCAATATAGATCAACTCCTCAACTACCAAAAAACGACTAAACAGAGAAGATTTTGGAATTTTGTTAAAAAACTTTGTTGTCCGTGTTACAAAAATAAAAAACATGAAGATAATAAAAATATTTATAACAATCAAGTATTGAACGGTATTAATCGAATTAAAAATGGAAATGAATCATCCATATTACCATTGAACACATCACAAGATTTTCATTTAATGAATGATGAAAAATGGAAAACCAAACATCAAATTGAAAAAGATTGGATATTGAAAACAACCGAAATAACAACTAGATTAAATAAAATACGAGAAGGAATAAATGATGATACTTTATCCAATGCAGATAAACCAAATAATGTTGATTTTAATGTTTAGTGATATAAAGGTTTAATTTCATATTTATATATATAAAAATGAAAATGAATTTCGAGTTTAATCATCTTAAGGATGTTGGACAAACATATGCGGAACACGCAAAAACCACACTTGGACAAGGACTGAAACTTATGTTTTTGAATTGTATGTTATTTTTACATGCTTTATGTCCCGATGCATTCGTGAATGCTAGTAGAAACATTTATCAACATTTAATGGAATGTGATTTGTTAAAAACCAAACAAGTGGTGGTAGATGATAGCGATGAAGAAAACGAACCAACTCTAAACAAAAACGATGAAGAAATCAAGAATGATGGAGAAAACGAACCAACACTAAACAAAAACGATGAAGAAATCAAGAATGACGAAGAAATCAAGAATGATGAAGAAAGCAAGAAAGATAAATAAAAATTGATACAATTTTTTCATGGAAATAATATGATTATTATATTGAAATGTATTCGAGCGAAACACTAAAGGAAATATTAGAAGAAGCCAAAGGTATGAGAAATATGATGGATAAAATTACTGATTTACATAATGAAAAAGAAAAAGAAAAAGAAAAAGAAAAAGAAAAAGAGAAAAGAAAAATATATTGGACTAACAGAATTAGAAGTAATTTATAAAGAAAGTGACAGAAAATTCGAATAATTTTTTTGTTGTGAAACTATTTTTTGACAAAGTCAAAAAATAAACTTTTTCGACAAAGTCGAAAAAGTAAAGGGGTTCTAAAGGGGACTAGTCCCCTTATTAGAAGTAATTTATAATGATATAAAATTTATATTATTATTAATAATAATATGTTTGGTAGAATGTATTCGTGCGAGACACCAAACCTTGTTGTGAAACTATTTTTTGACTTTGTCAAAAAATAAACTTTTTTTCGACATAGTCGGAAAAATAAAGGGGTTCTAAAGGGGACTAGTCCCCTTATTAGAAGTAATTTATAATGATATAAAATTTATATTATTATTAATAATAATATGTTTGGTAGAATTGTGAAACTTAGTAGTCGTAAATTATCTTATTTTGTATCTCAAACGGATGATGTTTATAGAATTATGGACATCACTAGGAAAGTAATGACAAAAGAAAGTTTAACGAAATGTGATATGTCGAAATCATATTATGGTCAAGTAGGTGTTTCCTTGGAAAATTTAGATAAAATTGGCGAGATTGTTTATAAAGATCCAGTTGTTCCATTACACGGTATGGTTTACCATGGAGATGTTTATTTTGGGTTGGAAACGTCAAAAAGCACAACTGATTTGATAACTCCTATTAGTGGAATATGTGTTGGTATCAATAATGAATTTATTGATAAATATTCGAATATAGATAATTTGAAGACATTTGATAAAAAAATACGAGAAAAATATATGGATTCTAATAATTTATATATTATGGAACTAAAAATATCGGATATTAAAAAAATAATTGAAAATTTATAAATTTGAATTAATTTCTATATTAAATTATGTAAATAATTTGATCAAATGATACCAAGAAAATTGTTTGATATTGTAGTAGCAACATCTCGTACATATGGAAAATTAGGTATTGGAAGCAATGGTGATTTACCATGGCGAAGTGTTAAAGAAATGAATATATTTAAAGAAATAACTACCAACGGATTATTTGCTAATGAAAATAAATATTGTAATATGGTTATTATGGGACGTAAAACGTTTGATAGTATTCCAGATAAATATCGTCCTTTGAAAAATAGAGTTAATTTAGTGATTAGTAAGAGTTATTTCGATACCAAACCGCCTTATATGTCTCATGAGTGGTTCGATGATAATAATAAATGTGGATATTTCAATAGTTTTGATGGTTGTTTGAGTTATATCAATGATAATAATTTAAAAGGTAATGTGTATGTAATTGGTGGAAGTCAAATTTATGATATTGCATTGCGAAATAAATATTTACGATACATTTACATGTCTGATGTAGTTCCAACGATTCGTAATAATTTCGAAGCAGATACTTTTTTTGATATGGATGAAAACAATCATCGAAAAATATATGAATCACCTTACGTAAAAGATAATGAACTAATGTTTAGTTTGGGTGTTTATAAGAGAAGACCTAACAATAATTTTACTGATAATGATTCGGAAATAAATCCTAAAATTACAAATGCGTTAGGACAGGTAATGAAAACTGATGATCTGTGGGTTAGTTCTTCTATTCCAGTGACTTATTCAACACATCCTGAGAATCAATATTTGGATTTATTAAGGGATATTATGGTAAATGGAGCGGAACGTGGGGATAGAACAGGAACGGGAGTTTTCAGTGTTTTTGGAAGACAATTGAGATTTAATGATATTTCGAATCAATTTCCTTTATTAACAACTAAAAAAGTTTTTTGGAAAGGTGTTGTTTTAGAATTATTATGGTTTTTGTCAGGAAACACTAATGCAAATAATTTAAAAAATGAAGGCGTTCATATATGGGATGGTAATACATCTAGAGGATTTTTAGATAAAAGTGGATTGGAATATTATGAAGAAGGAGATTGCGGACCCTTTTATGGATTTCAATGGAGACATTTCAATGCTGAATACAAAGGTATGGATAATGATTATACTGACAAAGGATATGATCAGGTTCAATGGTGTATCAATGAAATTAGGAAGAATCCTACTAGTCGTCGTTTAATTGTAAGTGCTTGGAATGCATCGGAATTAGATAAGATGTGTTTAAATCCATGTCATGTAATGTATCAGTTTTATTGTGATCCAGACAAAAGAGAAATGAGTGTTCATATGTATCAACGAAGTGCTGATGTTTTTTTAGGCTTACCATTTAATATTGCTAGTACGGCTTTATTTCTTAAATTAATGTGTTATATGACTAATTATAAAGCCAAGGATGTTATTGTTTCATTAGGTGATGCCCATATTTATAGTAATCATGTTAATCAATGTAATATCCAATTGAAACGAAAACCATATGAATGGACACAAGTAATTATTGATCCAAGAGAAACAATAAATAAAATAGATATGGTTAAGTTCGATGATATTAAATTAGTTAATTATCAAAGTCATGGATCAATTAAGGCAAAGATGGCTGTCTAAGTTTTTTCGCTGATTGATTATATGTATGTTTATACATATACGTTCCTAGAGGCATTTCCAAATGGTTTCCCAACGGTTTAACTAAAATACTATTGATTCGTTGTTCCACAAAAACAAACGGAACATTACTATATTTGATTTTAGTGGAATAGTCGATGTAATCAACACTTACACTATTATTTTCATCACACGATTCAAGCATATTATTTAAGTCAGGGATGAATTTCAAAACTTCATTACTTATACCTATGACGATACATGAATTAGGAAAAACAAAATAATTTAGTAAAGGTGATAGAACAAAAGATTCATCAATAACTTGTTGTCTAACATCCTCAGTTTTATCTTGTTGAATTACTAATGTTGTTAATCTACAAGTAGGCATTTTAACACTTCTAAAATATTCCGATAAATCATATGATAATAATCCTTCTTCGTTTTTGTGTGCTTCAATATATTCGTTAAATAATCTTACATTTAATTCAATTGATGTATTTGGGTTCATTTTTAATTATTTATGATAATATTCAATAGACTTTTTAACATCAATTTTTTCATAGGAACTTTAAGATAAATTACTTATCTTAAATAAACAATGAGTGATAATTTGATAAGTCAAATCGAAAAATATGCTAAATCAAATGTAAGTGATATATCGATGCATTTACCAACTATATTTAACGAAATATTTTTATCAAAACAAAAAAATCCAGAATTTAATATCAAATTGATAGTCGAATTAGGAGTATGTTCGGGACAATCTACTTATATTTTCGATTTAGTAAATCGTGTATCAGGATCTAAATTAGTAAGTGTTGATATAGATGTTTGTGAATACAATAATATACATAATGGAACATTTATTCATGAGGATGATATTATTTTCGCTAACAGATTTGAAGCATATTGTATTCAAAACGATTTACCTACCAAAATAGATGTGCTATTTATCGATACATCTCATTTATATGAACATACTAAACAAGAGATTGATAAATGGTTTCCGTTTTTAAGTGATAATGCCATGGTAATATTTCATGATACCAATATGCCTTGTGTTTATCATGCCGATAATGCTATTAAATCTACGTGGAACAATGATAGAGGTGTTATTAGAGCCATTGAAGAATATTTTGGTTTTAGTGTATTTGAACAAAGACCTTTCAAAATCAATAATTTATTCAAAAATGGTTCGTTTTGGAATTTTGATCATCGCCCTGAAAGCAATGGATTAACTTTTATTCATAAATCACCACACTTTTATACATAAAATCAAATAAATATAAAGACATTTAAATATATTTATATAATTAAATGAATTATCCAGAAAATTTCTTAGAAACAACGAGTCAATTATTGAATGTTGATAAAACTTCTAAATTGGATATTATGTCGTATGTAATACATTACACACCATTTAAAAATCGCAAAGATAATATGAAAGAACAATGCAAACAAATTGGATTAAAACCCATCTATGTTGAATCGTTTGATAGAGAAAATTTAACTAATAATGAAAATAAAATGTTTAGTTCGAATTTTTTAAATCAACGAGAAGTTTCAGTGTTTATGAAACATTTAACTGCTTTGAAACATGCATATAAAAATGGTTATGAACGTGTTTTGGTAATGGAAGATGATTGTTTGTTTGGTGATGCATTTTCCAGATGTTTGGATTTGTATCAGGGACAATTACCCAAAAATTGGGATATGTTATACGTGGGTGATGCTTTTGGGTTTCGCATTTCAAATGATGAAATAACCAAACAAATTGATGCACTAGGACATCACACTAATGTTTTCGAAAAATGCAAACATCCAACAAATAAACAAGGTGGTGGGTGTTCTAAAACTGCAGATGCTATTATTTATAGTAGAAATTGTATTGAAAAAATATTGTCAGAATTAGAATTACCTGATTATTTGGTTCATCATCCATATGATTGGTTTTTGAGTTATGTTGCACGTTCATATAATATGAATGTTTATTGGTGTGAGCCATCATTGGTGAAACATGGTTCTCAATCAAATTATTTTAATGATATATAATTTTTTATAAATTTAATAAAGTTTTGACTTTATTACTTAATTGTCTATAATAATTATTGGGTGGATAATGATTAAATTGCATCACATCTTTTAATTCATTATTTTTAAATATTGGTTCTTTTGTCATTTTATTTATAATTTCATCTGATAAATTAGTTACATGTTTTACGCATTCTTCAATACTTTCAAAATCATTCACATAAATAAATGCATCCTTATTGAAATAATTGAAAACACATTTACTACCGTAATATATTGGAATCGCCCCTGAATAAAATACATTAAGAATTTTTTCTGTCAAGTAACCATCTTCAACACAATTTTCGATCGCAAAAGCAAATTTATAATCAGAATATTGGTATAATAAATCCAAACTACCCCAATTTTGTCCTTCTTTTTTCATGTTATACTCAGGGTATTTACCATATTGTTTTCCAATGCTATGTGTTGTTTTTGAACTATCATTTTCAACCATACAATTAAATAATTTATCTCTTGTTCCGTTTGTTTTACTTGCACACCATGCACAAAAATATTTTCTATCTTTATTTTGAAAAATTCGTTGCATATATAAATTATCAAAATTAGATGTTTCAGTTATTTCTAGTAAATTTGATAAATTTGTTGGTTCTCCTTCTGATTTATCATTAATGTATAATTTATCGTTAAATACACATCGAAGGGCAAAAACAACATATGGAATATACGAAAAATGCTTGTTATTTCTATTATTATTTAATACTGATCCCCATTCTAAATATTTAGCGTTTCGTCTATTATTGGTAGTATTTGGTTCTAAAGGAGTATTAAATGGTTCTCCACTGAAATAAATTATGGGAATATTTTTATTGGTAAAACGAACTGGTGGATAAGCATTTCCTTTCAGAATAACATCGCAATCATCACTATTTTCCCAAATAATATTTATATTTGGGTTTATGATTTTAATAAGATAATTAAATAATACACAATCGCAATTATACGCACCAATTCTACCGACTTTAATGTCATTTTGTAGGCTTAATAATTGTTGTGATAGTTGTGACTTATTATTTCTAATCGCCCAAATGGGATTTTCTTTACCTGTTTCAGTCCAATTTGGACTAAACCAAGTTTCATCTTTGATATACTTAAACTTATTTTTTTTAAGCAAAATACTCAATATACTCTGATCTCTTCTATGTTCTTTAAAATATTTGTTTTGGATGTTTCGGTTGTGTTCATCAGTTATATAAAAATAATCGCTTTCAAATGATAAATCGTACCATTGCTTCATTAAATCCATTGTTCTATTGCATTTTTTTATAAATAATAAACCACTTTCACATTGCGGTTTCAAAACATCACTATTATTAAATTGTAACCTATCCAATAATTCTTTTTTTGTCCATTGCAAATCATTTTCAACACCAAATCCCAAAAAATCATTTTTAAACGCATAATCAATGTATAGACGCAACTTATATAACGCTTTGTTATTTATTTCACATCCTGCATCTAAATATACCAACATATCATTATGATTCAGATTGCTTAATTCGTGATATACTAAAAAAGATTTCCAAATCCAATATCCAAACCCTTTGACTTCTTTTTTACAAAAATCTAAATGATTTTTAAAAGTTGGATATTTTTGAACTAATATTTCTTCATTAAATACTTTAACGTTATCAAATAACGTTGTTTCCTCAATTTGTTTGCCTAATCGCTTTCCTGCATTATAATAATTTTTGCTATCACCAAATGTAATAAAGTGTATCATTGTTTAAATACTATTAAATAATAAATATTTAAATATATTTTGATATAAATAAATGAATGACATGCAAGAACCAACATATAGGAATCTTTCTCATTTGTTGAAGACACATAAAATAAAAAAAGGTGAGGAATTTACACATACATCTATGTGTGGTGGTGCATATAATATTTCAGATATATTATACAATCAGTTCACCGAATTATATGTAAATGATTTGATTGACGGTAATGAACTGTATTTAACGGAAAAACATAAGGATTACGGACCACTTGTAATAGATTTTGATTTTAAGGTAATACCTGAAAATGGAGATGATAAAAATCGATATTTCGAAATTGAATTAATTATAGAATTTTGTGAAAGTTTGATATATTTTTTAGAAAGTGTAATAAAAAATAATTTTTTCCATGATTATTTTATTTTATCCAGACCTAAAAAATATGTAAAATCGGATATTATCAAGGATGGGGTTCATATTATATTTCCTTATTTAATAATTCCAAATTGGTTAGGGCATTACATTAGGTTAAATATGATTGACGATTTAGGCAATATATTAAGAAAATCGGTTTTTAAATATAGTAATTCAATAAATGACATATATGATGAATGTGTGATAGATAAAAATAATTGGACATTATTTGGAAGCACAAAAAAAGGAATATTGCCTTATAGAATCCATTATTTCAAAACAACCAATGACACATTAAAAAAAATTTTTAACTGTGATGGTAATTTATTAGAAGAATACGTTGATTACGGTAATAATACATCTAATAAAATATTTCAGTTATTTGGTGTTAAAAAGACTAATTTATTACCCATGGTAAAATTGTTTAGTATTCGTAATAAAAATGTTGAAAATATAGTTAGTTTTCACCAACAAAATTTTAAAAAAATTGCCAATGATGAGTTGCACGATTTAAGAATGATAAAACACAAAAATAAAAATGGAACTTTGAAAAACATTAGTCCGAGTAACGTGCTTTCTGTTGAATTATCAAAACAAGAAGTTCAAGCCATATATCAATTTGTGGAAGGAAATAAGGAATTATGGAATAACCATCAACTGAATGTTCATAATATTAGGAAAAAAACATATGGTTTTGATCCACATTATTTTGTTAGGTTAAATCACCCAAATCCAGAACAAAAAATATCGTGTCCTTTCAAAGGAGAACCACATAATCGTGATTCTTGTCCCATATATTTGCATATATGGAAAGGCGGTGCAGTTATGAAATGTAATGATTCAGGAATATCATGTTTAGGAAAACGATTTCCCGAAGTTCCCATTCCGATTCCGATGAACATTCAGAATGTAATTTTCAATAATTTAACAATAGTTAATTATAATAATAATTTAGATATTGAGGATAATTATTTATTTGAATTTGAGGAAGATGCAGAAATAATCAAGGTTGTTCAGGATGAATATTTAAATAAACTGATTTTAAATAGTTTAAACGGAACACATTATGACATTGCAAAAGTGTTATATGAATTATATAAAAATGATTTTAGATGTATTAGTTTAGATGGTAAAAATAATTGGTATGAATTTCAAAATCACAAATGGATATTAGGGAGCATAAGATTAAGACAACATATATCTGAAAATTTAACTAAATATTATAATAATGTCAAAAAAGAATATTTAAGAAATATGGATAATATTTCGGAAGCATCTAAAAAAGAGGGGATGATTAACGGATTAATTAAGAAATTAAAAACAACAAGTTTCAAAAATAATATAATGAGTGAATGTTGCGAAATATTTTGTGCTTATAATCATGGATTTGTCAATAAATTAGATGAAAATAAAAATTTAATATGTTTCAATAATGGTGTTTATGATTTAACAATGAATACTTTTAGAAACGGGCAGCCAGATGATTATTTAAGTATTTCTACAGGATATGATTATAAGAGTGAATATTCAGAACACAAACAAGAATTAATGGATTTTTTGGAGAGTATCCAACCAGATGATGATGAAAGACATTATTTGTTGAAATTTGCGTCGAGTTGTTTTCATGGGGATAATCCAGAAGAATTATTTCATATATTTGCAGGTAAAACTCGGAATGGTAAATCTAAATTGCGTGATTTACTTAAAAACACGTTTGGAAATTATTACAGTAGCATTAGTAGTAATTTATTAACAAGAGAAAGACCCAATCCTTGTAATCCACAACCCGATATAATGGGATTAAAAGGAAAACGTTTGATAATAGGTTCAGAACCAGAACGAGGACAAAAAATAAATACGGGATTTATGAAATTTTTAACGGGGAATGATCCAATCAAAGGTAGAGGAATGTTTGAAAAAAATGAATATGAATATAAACCGCAATTCAAGGTTTTGTTACTTTGCAACGATATTCCAGATATGGATAGCAATGATGAGGGAGTATGGAGCAGAAGTCGGGTAGTTGAATTTCCCGTGACATTTGTAAAAGAACCTAAGGAAAGTTTTGAGAAAAAAATAGATATGGATTTAGGAAATAAACTGTGCAATTGGCATCACGATTTTTTTTTATTGTTAGTAGAATATTATAAAAAATATAAAAGTGAGGGTTTATTACCAACAGGTAAAATTACTGAATTTACTTATGAATATAGAATGGAAACAGACAGATATTTATCTTATATAACAGATCGTATTGTTCCACAAACGAAACACAATTTGCACACCAGCGATATTTACGACGATTTTAAAATGTGGTTTTCTAAAAATAATCCACATGAAAAAGTTCCATCTAATGCTAAATTTGTACAGGGAATAAAAAAACACTTATCAGTGGAAAAATCTATTAGAATAGGAAAAAAAGTAAATACGGGAATCAAAAACGTAAAATTCCGAGAGGAAGAAGATGAAGAATAATTAATTTAATCAAATAACACTATATAATATAGTGCAATGAGTGATAATTGTGGAACTATTATAAAGAGAACTATCAAAAAAACTAGAAAAAAATCTAATCCTAAAACACTTAAAATTTCAAAAATATATGAATATGAATATAAAAAAAACGATAAAGTTATTGGAAATAGCAATAAATTAGATAAATTAAATAAAATCAGAGTTCCACCAAATTACAAAAATGTGGTTATTTGTGAGAATGACGATAAAATATTAGGATATGGAAATGATGATAAAAATAGGAAGCAAGTGATATATCATCCTGATTTTATCAAAACTCAACAAACTAAAAAACATAAACATTTATTATTATTAGGTGAAAATTATGAAGGTATAATCAATCAAATATATAAAGATTTTAATCAAACCAAAGATATTAAAAAACGATTAATTGCATTATGTTTAATTCTTATCAAAAGATGCGATTTCCGTGTATCTAGCGATCGAAAACTTGCATTAGAATATCAACATTTTGGGGTAGTTACTTTACAATGCAAACACATAAAATTCAAATCAAATGATGTTATTGATATTGAATTTATTGGAAAAAAAGGTGTTCTTAACAAATGTGTATTTAATGATAAACAAGTTTATAAATTATTGAAAAAACTGAAACAAAAATGTGAAAAAGATGATGATTTTATTTTTAAATATGATGATGGTAAATATGTAGAAGCCAAGGATATAAATATGTATCTAAAACAATTTGGTAATATAACAACTAAAAATTTCAGAACATGGAATGCTAACGCACATTTATTTGATGGTTTAATCCAATATAAAAAAAACGTTTATCAATCTGATTTACCTAAATTAGTTAAAGAAACCTTTAAAAATAAAGTGATTAACTCATTAATTGATGATGTCGCAAGTAAATTACATAATACTCGTGCAATATGTAAAAAAGAATATTTGAATCCAACATTATTGAATATATTGGATACCAATTTTATTGGTTTTATGGATTCTTTGAATATTTCTAAAAATAATCATGATAATTTTTATGATTTTCTTGAAAGTAAAAATTGAAGATAAAACGTTCTGAGAACGTTAAGTATAAATTGTCATTATTGTTGTTGATTTATACATCCAGCAAAATATGGTCTTTCGTTCGAAGTCGTCCTTAAGGAAGGAGACATATGCGACAGGTGCGACAACGGAGACAGATCCGTTTTCCACATATGTGGGTGATTTGGATCTGCATCCACTGGTGGGGACGGTTAATGTTGTTGAAGGCAAAGTTGAAGACGACGAATCCGACGACGACGAATTTGTCGTCGGTAAATTTCCCTTACATGTCGATTATAGACAGTCATTTATCAGCGTGGTCGAGCACTTCAACAAATATCGAGAACGAGTAACCAATTCATGTGAGAGTAAAATTCCAGTGTCAAATGCAATGTCGTCTCTTGTCAACAGTGTGTTTATGTTAGTCTCGACCATCATTGAGAATCAACAGGAGAAAGAAATCAGTATAGGCTGGTCGCAACTAACAACATCCCTGGAACAGTTGGATGTGTTGTTAAATATTTATGGTTTATCGGGAAAATCTGTGGGGGCAACAAACTCAAGAAAGATGCTACAGACTTTTCACAATTTGGTAAGTCACCTAGGTGTCATGTTGAATCCAGAGTCTGACATACCCATGCTATGCCATCGTGTTTCCATAGAATTAAATCTGTTGTTGGGTGGGTACGCAATAGCACTTACCACCCTACTTATGGATATACATCGTGAGAATAAGTAGAAACCCCTTTTTGCGACTCGGTCTCAAACCCCACCATATTAAGAAAGTTCTTTCAGGAATTACTTGTGGGTTTTATTTTTTTTTTTTTGAGTTTTTTCTTAAAAAAATTTATATTGAGATGGTGTTACAAGTAAATTACATAATACTCATGCAATATGTAAAAAAGTGTATTTCAATCTAACATTATTAAATATATTAGATACTAATTTTATTGGTTTTATGGATTCATTAGATATTTCCAAAAATAAACATGATAATTTTTATGATTTTCTTGAAAGTAAAAATTGAAGATAAAAAGTTTTGAGAACGTATGAAAGAAATTGTCATTGTTATTGTTGTTGATATATATCCGACAAAATATGGTCTTTTTTTCTGTTGTTCATTCGAAGTCGTCCTCAAAGGGGGAGACATGCGAGGAAAAAGCGTCAATGGATGATGAAAGTCTGTTTTCCGCATATGTGGATGATTTTGATTTGTGTCCATTGGAGGTAAGAAAGGTTGATGTAGAGAACATCAACGAGGAAGAGGAAGAGGAAGAAGAAGAGGAAGAGGAAGAGATAGAGGAAGAGATTTGTGAGATCGACGCCACCAAGTTTGATTTGCGAGAAGATTTTAAACTGTTGTTCTTGGAGGTGGTTGATTCGTTCAACCAGTTTCAACGAATGGTGGTAAAAAATTCTAATAAGAATAAAATACCAGTGTTTGAAGCAATGGTGACTCTTGTCAGCAGGGCAAACTTGTTTGTCTCAATCTTTACGAAGCAAATTGAAACCAACATGGTTTTGCCCGAACTGAATAAAACGTTAAAGCAAATAAAGAAAGTTGTGACCTTGATGAAAACCTTAAATAGAAAAATGGAGGTTCGCAACGTAAAGAAGATGCTAAGCATATTTTATCATTTCATCTGTTGTCTTGGGGTTGTGTCGGCTCCAAATTATGATTTGGACTATTCCACAATGGGTCTTAGTGATTCCTTGCAATTCGATTTATCAGTAAGTAGGTACACTGTTGCATTCTCTGGACTATTCAGGATGTTTAAATCCTAAATCCTCTTTCTGCGATTCGTCGCAAAACCCACCATATCGAGAAAGTTCTTTCGGGAATTACTCGTGGGTTTTATTTTTTTTTTTTGAGTTTTTTCTCAAAAAAAATTGATATTGAAACATCTTGTTATACATTATATGAGTTGGTTTCGTTTTAGTTTAGATTGAGATGAAAAATAGGTGTGCAACTGTGATTTCGCTAATTCTTGAGAAATTGACAATTCTTAAGGAATTAAAAAATATTAAGAAATATAAAAGTGGTGAATGTGGAAATAAAATAGTTTATAATTTAGTAATAAGTACTATGAGAGTCATTAGACATTTGAAAAATAATCAGTGTTTATTTGATGGTAGTCTTCTCGAGACTCACTATGTTCTTGATGAAAAAGACAACACAGAAGTTACTAGTTCTATTGATGACTTTTTCAGTAATTTATTATTGTTTATTGACAAGATTTTCACGATGTACAAATATGATATACTGATGACAACAAAAGGAATGAATAATTTTTACCGTATCGCAAAAAAGTATAACAAAAATAGAACTGAAGATTGTTCATTTGCAATAATTGATCTATTCACACAATTTAAAATCATGGATAGATGTCTTTTCATAACATTGCTTCCTAACTACGAATAATTTCATGAAACACCCAATGAAGGTTATTTCTTATATAAGAAATAACCTGAGGGATTTTATTTTTTTTAAATATCAATTTCAACTCCCCTTCCTTTTTTACGATTTTTCATTTTATTCAACAAGGCTTCCCTTTTTGGATTAAACGATGTTTGATTCATATGTTTTTCTTCATCATCAAAATCAACACCACTGAGACTAATTATGTCAGAAACTCGATCTTCATCATCGTTTATATCAATTCCATGAGACGCATGACCACCCAGTAATTCATTTACATTCAAATTGGGTGGTTGCATATTGGGTTGTCTAGGTGGAGGTGCAGGTGCTTGGTTACCGCCACCCATTAATCCTCCCATTAGACCACCCAAACCGCCATTTCCGCCACCGCCCAAAAGGTTACCCATCATACTCACCATAGGATTTGATTCTTTTTGTGCTTGTTTATAACTAGAACTGTTGGCGGCTGCTTTATTAAATTGTTTCATAAGTTCTGGGTCGCTTTTTAGAATCTCATCAGCACCCGGAATATTAGAATTTCTCAATGATGCTTGTTGAAAATTATACATGAAACCGCTCCCTGCTAATAATCCCAGTAATTTAATTTCAGGTGCAATTTTTACTTTTCCACGATATTTATCGTGTAATTCTTCAAAAACGTCGTCATATTCTTCAATATCATCATTAACGCTTTCTGACCAACCATCAAGTTTAATATCAAACGGATCGAATTTTGAATTTAAGATTTCAATAATATTGGTAAATACAATTAATCCTTTTTTATAATTAGCGTTCGCTTTTTCAGAATCAATTTGGTTTTTGATTCTGTCATATTCCCATTTCATTTCATTTAAATCACTGTTAAGATTAAATTTTTTTATGGGAACACCTTTTTTATCTAGTCTTTCAAACTGATATAATAGTTGTTTTTTCTCTTGTAATTCTTCTTCAGGAGACACATATGAACGTTGTGGTTCTCTAAACTGGTTACTGTTATCGTTATACAAATTAGTATTAACATTAGGATGAACAGGAGAATGAGATACATGATGGTGATCCATGCTTTCGTTATCAGAAAAATTTTTAGGATATTCATCTCCATCATCATAATTATTATGCACAGGTGGATCAACATCATCATGTTTTTGTCTATCAGTATTTATAAAGAATTCTTCACCCATACCGTCAAAATTCGTGGTTTCAAAATCGGCATTTTCGAAATCGTTGTTACCAGAAGAATGACGTTCTATATCTAATTCGTTCATTTAACTATATTGTAGAATATTAAACTATAATATATACGCATTTTTAAGTAGTTAAGTTTATCAATATTAAATTATCTAATATAATATATTTAACGAACAATGAAAATTTTATCATTTGATGTAGGTGCTTTAAATTTAGCAATGATTATTTTGGATGTGGATGATGAATATTTGAAAACGATACCTGAAATAAAAAATTGTACATTAGATCTCATAAATACCGATGAAATAAAAATATTGGATTGGAGAGTTATCAATTTAATGGATGAACTTAATGATTCACATGACTGTTGTCATATTGAAACGAAAACAAAAAAAGGGGTTACTAGTCACACTAAATGTAACAAAAAAGGAGGTTTTACGGTATTGGATAAATATTATTGTACTAGACATAGTAAAGTTTATTCTAAAATACTAAATTTTGATGATACATTTAAACCACATGATGTTCCTTGTGCTAAATGTTGTTACAATAATTGCAAAATTAAAAAAATAGATTCAACATTTGAATTACCTGAAAATATCAGCAATATATCGGATGGTAAAATTATACATGATAATCAATCTATGTCATTATGTAAATCACATGTTAGAATTTTTAAAAATTTATATGAAAAAAAAATAAAGCCCAAAAAGATAAAAAAAAAAAATTTCGTTAATACACAAATCGATATTATTAAGTTGAATTTATGGTTTAGACTTGATGAAATTAAACAATTATTAGATGTCGATCATGTGATCATTGAAAACCAACTTGCTTTGAAAAATCCCAAAATGAAAACAATGTCAGAATCGTTATATAATTATTTTTTATGTAGAGGAATAGTCGATAAGGAAAGAACAGGAAGCACTATTACGATGATAAAATATATTAATGCCAGTAATAAATTGAAGTTGGATAATGATAATACTGAGAAAATATTTAAGGAACAAAATCCACAAAATAAAACTGAAAAATCTAAAATTGCTAAAAAAATAAGTATCAAATATACCAAAACCATAATAGCCAATTATCCAGATATGGAAATCATATATGATAAAGCAAAAAAGAAAGATGATTTAGGGGATTGTTTCTTGCAAGGATTATATTATATTTATATAAATAAAATAATCTAATAAAAGATAAATGAGTAAGAAACCAACAGGAAAAAAACCCAAGAATACCATTAACGAGAGTAAGCGTATATCGGAAGATAATTACAAAAAACCATTAGACGGAACACGAAGAGAAAAGATGGACAGAGAAGATATTTTGCAACAACTTGAAAATTACGAGGCAGTTACCGATATTGATGATGTTCCAATAAACACTCATGTGAGATATATTGCTTATCGTAATGGTAAGCAACAATATTACCCAGGTGGTTTAATAAAGGTGAAAGGAAATGAGTATGTTGTATTAACTAATGCTTTACCTAGAAATTACAGAAATCCTATTACGTGGAGTGTTCAAAAAGTGAATTACGATAAAAGTGGAAAACCCATTAAAACACATTTTTTTAGGAGAATAACACCAGACGAAATAAAAATCCAAAAAAATGCATCAAATCAAAAAGAAGTAATTAAATCACAAAATGAATTAATAGAAAGACAACAACGAGAATTAATAAAACTTAAAAAATTTATAAAATCACTTAACTTATAATGAATTTTCCAGTTGATAAATAAACTATTGCTAAAATAACTCCTATCACTGCTAATACAGAACAACCGATACATATCAAATGTTTATGTTTCATTTTGGTTTTAAGTTTGCTACTATTTTTTTTAAAACGAATGCTTGTATCTTCAAGTTCTTTACTTTTATTGACTACATGTTCCATTTTTTCTCCACGTTCTAGTATCGTTTTAATATTATCCACCATAACTTCCTTGATTTCAATTACGGTATCTTCGTTTAATTTATGATAATCGTCGTTCATTTGATATAATAATTTAGTTATTTTTATATTTAGATTTGGTTTGTTTTTTAGATTTTTTTTGGTTTTTAGATTTTTTAGATTTTTTAGATTTGGTTTTTCGTGATTTTTTCGTTTTTTTTCTATTACCACCGTCCATTTTTATATATTTTTCTCCATCATCTTTAATAAATTTGAAATTTAAATCTCCTGTTTCCAACATATCCACATCTAGAAAACCATGTATTTTTTGACTATCCCGAATGTCATAAGCAATATTATATTTATTTTTCATTTCATCAGTTATTTTCGATATATCCACATGTTCATCTAATTTTGTCCCACCTGTTCCACATATATATTGATATAACTCACCATGTTCGAATGTTAGTTTTCCATGTTGATACAAATGCACATCAGCACATAAATTATAATATTTTGGGATTCCTTTGTTTTTTTCCTTAATATGTGAAAATATACAATTAACCATATTTACATACCTTTCCATGTGGGAGAAAATGTATGGTTCTTCTGCATCTGATTTTATTTTTTTATTGATAAAACTTACTATTGGATGATGACCTACAAATACTATGTTTTTAACATTTTCATCGTATTTTTCATCAATTAATTTGATAATTCTACTATTTTGGTTTTGACACATCACATTTTGATATCCAAATGAAGGTGGATTAGTTTCGTAATTATTTTTATTTCCAGTAAGATATTCATAACATGTAACAAATTTATTAAAGGCATTATCATCATACATATTAGTATCGATCATAATTACCAATGTTTTATTACCATTTTGTTCAATAATATGATGTAAAGCCATATCTTTGGATTTATAGTTATCCATAGTGATATTATTATTATCTTTAACGTATTGTTGTTGTTGTTTCAATATGTAACATTTACGTTCTTCGTCGATAACTGGGTTATTTAATATACTATCATTTTTCGATATTTTGTTATAAACATCTATATTTGTTTCTAAATCATGATTACCCAACAATAAATATATTTTGTTATCTTTAGGTAAGCATTCAAAACCGCTAATTAAATCTTGTTTAATGATTTTTTTTATCTTTGCACCAGAAGTTGTATCAACTTTTGGATAATAATTATCACCCGCAATTGTAATAAATTCTGGTTTTGTTTCACTAATATATTTTTTCAATGTTGTCATCACTTTTGTAACTGGTGTGTTATTATTTACGACACTGTCTTTGTTGATACAACCATCTCTATTCCAACATCCAAAATGAATAAAACGTGTCATTTGTATATTTATGTATTATAAAATAAAATCGATGTATAAATTTCTAAAACAAATTTATATAATATAAAATGATTGACATATATAACAATTCTTATTCAATAGAAGAACTAACTGATATTATAAAAAACACTAATATATCACAAACTGCTATTCTAACACATCAAAAATTAACACCCGAATATTGTATAAACTACATTTTAAATGAAGATTATTCGTTATTTGATTGTGATAGATATTTGGATATTAATGATATTTTAACATTTCAACCACATATTACCAAAACACAACTTACTGAAAAAATTTGATTTTATCCCAATAATTACCATTATTTTTTTTTGTAAAATAATTCATAAATTCAATACTGATAAATAAAAGAACGTTAAACTCAACGATTTTCCTGATAAAACTGATACCTAATTTAACAGTCATAATAATCACAAAAATCCCTATTACACCTAACAAAATAGTATCTTTGTTACTTAATTTAATATTTTTTGTTATTGGTACAATGGTTTGTTGTAACCAATTAAAAAAATTAATATAATATAAATTCATAAACATATTTTCCATTTTATTTATATGATTATAAATAAACTTTTATATTATTATAATGAATTATTCAGGAAATCAAATTTATATAAATGTAATATCTGGTGGTTTAGCGGGTTCAGCATCATTGATAACTATTTATCCAAGTGAGTATCTTAAAACGCAACGTCAGTTTAAGTATAATATTGATAAATCTTTATTTGAGATATGTAAAAACACATTTAAAAATCAAGGACTGAAAGGATTTTATAAAGGAATGAGTAATTTATTATATTTAAATACTCCAAGGGCGGGTATCCAGTTTTCAACCTTTGAAGCATCCAGTTTTTTTTATAAACAATATTTTTCTAATAAAACGAGTTATTTAATGGGTGGTTTAACATCGGGATTTGCGAGTGGTTTATCTGTTGGTGTTCCAGCCGAAAATTTAAAAGTTTTCAAAATTGATTTATTTAATAATGGATCTAACGCTAAATTGAATTTTTATCAATTAAATAAGAATTTCATTGCAAAACACGGAATTAAATCGTATTATAACGGTGGTATGAATGGTGTTTTAAAGGAGAGTATAAGTCAAGGAACACGTTTTTTTTTATATGCAACTATCATGGAATCGTTCATTAAACATAGATCCAAAAATGACAAGATATATACGAAAAAATCAATTGACGGTGCGTTAGTAGGTGGATTAGCAGGTGGTATTGGTGCAATTTTTAATAATCCCATGGATGTTGTGCAAACACGTTTGCAAAGCAATTACAATAAAAAATATAAAGGAATGTTTGATTGTTACAAAACAATTTATAGAGATGAAGGTATTAAATCATTTTATAAAGGTTGTCTATTACGAACAGTAAGAACTGCCCCTGGAATGATGATGTATTTTTATACATACGAAAGTTTAAATTTTGCAATGCAAAATTTAAACGTCATGACTTTGTCATGACTCTCACTTCGTTCGTGGTTTGCATCTCACGACGCAAACTAAGTTTTTATGGCTTCGCCAAAAAACTTATGTGGAGTGTTAAAATTTGATAACTTCGTTACCAAATTTTTGTTAATATGATTTTGTGGCAAAGCCACAAAATGTCAAGGCTTTGCCTTGACTCGATCACTACGTTCGCAAATTAAATTAAAAAATATTAAACTATATACCAAAATTTATTAAATCAATACATAAAGATATGTTTATAAATTAAATATATACGCATTGAAACTTGAATCATCAAAAATCGCCGCCACGAACGAAGTGAGTGGGTCAAGGCTTTGCCTTGACATTTTGTGGCAAAGCCACAAAATCAAATTAATAAAAATTTGGTAACGAAGTTATCAAATTTTAACACTCCACATAAGTTTTTTGGCGAAGCCTAAAAACTTAGTTTGCGTCGTGAGATGCAAACCACGAGCGAAGCGAGAGTCATGACAAAGTCATGACGTTTGAACTTTTGCGAAGCAAAATTCAAACTTAGTTGGAATATGCTAAGCCACCCATACCTGACATGACACGTAAAACGTTGTAATTAACAGCAAATACTTTGACGACACTACCAGCGGGAGCAGAACTCCATGTCATTTGTAAAGTAGCGTTATCAATTCTAGAGAAGTTGCAAGTTCCAGATGGTTGGTGTTCCTCTGGTTTAAGAGCAAAAGAGTAAAGATAAACGTTACCGCTTGGGATATTAGTGTGATGTTGGAATGGTTGAACTTTATTGAAATAAAGATTATTACGTTGTGCAAATCTATCATGTCCGTTCAATTGTAATTTAGCATTGGAAAGATTTGCATCATAAACACCTTGTGTTGCGGTTGTTCCAACCCAAACAATCTCCTTAACGGGGTGATTGAAGTTCAATCTTAATGAAGCACTAGTTCCCGTAACAGATTCGTCACCAGTAAATTGCAATTGTTCAATCAAATATTCATGAGAAACTTGAGCGAAACGCCTTCTCTCATCAGTATCTAAATAAATATAATCAACCCATAAAGAAACGGATGATAATGCGGCGGATGAAGTTCCCATAACAGTTGATTTACATGTAGCGAATGAGTTAAATTCAAGATTAACCTTAACTTCGTGATATTGAAGAGCGATTAAAGGAAGAGCAAGACCAGGGTTTCTACAGAACCAAAACTGAAGAGGAACAAACAATTGTTTAGCGGCAACAACACCAGAAACATCACCAGTAACAGCACCGTCGAATTCAATAAATATATTACTACCACTCTTTGTCAAAATGATTGTTGCGTTAGTTGCACCTGCAACTGTGGTTTTAAGTTGTTGATTGGCTGCACTTGTTGTTCCTTTAAGAGTAAGTGTTACGACTCCTGCAGTCGTATCACGTTCTGAAGCAGTAATATCATCAATTGCAGAACCTGCGAAAGTTTCGGATGACGAACTAGTCATAACGGCAGAGCCATCACCCGTTACAGTAATAGAATATGCACCAATACCAAGATCAATAGTGGTATTAGTAATTGTGGCATTACCACTTGTTGGAACTGCAACTCCTGTGGTTGTAGCCACTCCAGAAGCATAAGCACCATAAGCGACAGTGTCGTTATCTGTATGATCAGTCATAGTGTCATAACCAGTAGTTTTCTCAGATGGAACAGTTAATTGAGACCAAATCTCTAACCAGTCACCATAATGTTTGTCGATTTTTTGACCGCCAATTTCTACCTCAGCGGTATTAATAAGTCTGTGTCCAACATTACTAGCCCAGACAGAACCAGAACCAGTAGAAGCAACAGTTGCAGGTAAAGTTGCTTGTAACCACATGTTTTTAACCAAATCTCCATTTCTAGAGATAGTGCAGGTAACACGGTTACCGAAATCAGCACTACCATTGAATGTTTGTTCAATGGCTTCCATGGCGAAGTTGGTATGTCTTCTATAAACAACCTTGAAGAAAGTAATCTGAGGATTACCTGTCAAATAAATATCTTGAGCACCGTAAGCGACTAATTGCATCAAACCACCACCCATTTTTTATATATATACAGGATTTAGAAAATAAATTATTGGATGTGATTATTATATGCATATTTATATTTATAAACAACTGTTCTCAACACAAATTCCTCAGGAACTCCATCAAATATTCTCTTTAACAAGTTATTTAAATCAGAAATAAGTTTATTTTTTATTTTATCACTGAAATCTGTTTCAAAAATGTATTTTATAAATTTCTTAACAATTTTATTAGTATCATAATTTTCATAAATAAAATCATTTAATAATTTAGATAATTCATTACTATCAGATTTTTCTATATTATGGACAAACGTTTCAAATATTTTAGCACTTACATTTCCAGTTAAATCATCCAATATTCTTATAATATCAAGTTTATCAGAATTACTATAATGTATGGCATATAAAGATTCCAAGATATTCAATGTTTTTCTTGCATCTCCTTTGGTTTCTGCTATTATATAATTGACGATTTGTTTTTTGATGGTGATACCCATTTTGTTTTCAACATTATGAATAATTTTTAAAATTTGTTCATCTGATAAAGGATTAAATTTAATTTTACAACATCTGGATACAATTGGATCAATAATTTTATTAATGTAGTTACAAACAATTATAAATCTAGTATTTTTACTGTATATTTCCATTATGCGTCTTAAAGCAGATTGAGCGTCATTCGTCATATTATCCGCTTCATCTAGAACGATGATTTTCAAATTATGTTTCGAAGTAATTAATTTGGAAAACGTTTTAATTTTTTCTCTTACCACATTAATGCCTCGATCGTCACTAGCGTTTAGATATAAAACATTTGGATGCGACATACTTCCATAAAATTTTTTGATAAATATTTTAACGGAAGATGTTTTACCATTTCCACTATTACCATAAAATAAAAGATGTGGAATATTTTTTTCATCCAAATAATTTTGCAATATGACTCCAACATTATTATTATTATATATATCCACAAATTCAGTTGGTTTAAAAATTTCGGTAAAGGAAGATGTTATCATGCTTTTATCATTTATTAAAATGTAAATTTTATATCAGTTATTCCGTGTTGTATTAATAATCTATTAAATGTTGTTGCATAAACTAATAATTTTCCAGTTCCAAAATTAGGGTGCATTTTAACGAATAGTTTGAAATTATTGATAGAAGATAAATTGTAAGTTCCAGATGGAACTTCTTTTTCGGGATATAACGCAAATGAATAACTATAAATAAATTTCGTTGAATTTATATTGGTATGATGTTGATATTTTTGAACTTCATTAAAATATTGTGAATCTTTATTTTTTAATCTCGAAAGCCCATTAAATAATAAATCAATTTCTCTGATTGGTGATGTCGTTCCACCAATAGAATAATCTCCAAATGAATTTCCGTCTTTAATAGCAACTATAAATATTTCTTTGACACTGTTGTGTAATGCTATGTTGAACTGAAAACTTAAACCGCCACTAATCGACAATTCACCATAATGTTGGACATATTCCATGTTCATATAATGTTCATTAAAATAATTTTTTTTCCTTTCTTTTTCATTTAAAACCACGTAATCTACATAAACTTTTGTATCTATTGAAGACGGAAGTAATCCATCATAATATGCATTGGATGTTAGCAAATTAGATGCTTTTTCCAAAGTATATTTTATTTCAACATCATGATATTGTAACGCCACTATTGGTAATGAATTATTAGTAAATTTATTGAAAAAAAATACCATTGGGACACATACTTTTTTAGCAGGTATAACATGATCTCCCACTACGCCACCAGAATAATTTAATATTATATTGTTAGTAGTGTCAAATGATAAATCTATTGAAGTAGCAACATTGTTATAATTTGTTACTGTAGAAGTTCCATTTATTAAACCAATATTACTGAGAGAACCGCCACCAGTTACAACACCTGATATGTTTTGAAAAGTAGAACTACTATCAAATGATATGGATGTAAAAGTTCCTAATTTTTCTGTAATATTAATTTTATAATTATCAACTATTGATGAACCTGTATTAAATATATTTATGTCATTGTGTGTGAGAGAATGATTAACCGCAACGGCACTTCCAACAGTAGTGATATTTAAAGCAGTATCAAGGGATGTTATGCTTGAAGTGAAAAACGCAGTTGATGATCCATTATGTGAAATCATTTCTGTATATCCATCTTTTTTTTCAGTAGGAATTGTTAAATCATTATAAATTTCCAACCAGTCACTATTATGTTTATCTATTTTTTTACCACCAATAATTAATTCAACTTCTTTAAATAATGCATGTCCTACATTTTGAACCCACGGAGATACGTTAGGGGCTTTTACATTAACTGCAGGAAGAGTAACTTCAAATAATATTTTATTAGCCATATCGTAATCACGATATAATTTAAATGAATTAGATCTATCAAAATTTTTAACACCTTCTATAAATTGTTCTACTGATTCCATTGAAAAATTCGAAAATCGCTTGTAATTAGGTCTAAAAAAACTTATTTCAGGATCTTCAGTTAAATATTCATCAACATGTGATTTAGATGCTAACTGAATATCACTCATTATCAATATATTTAATAATGAGATACGTTATAATTTATGCGTTTTAACTCATTTCGTTAGGTAAAAACACATTATATACTAAGAATATTAATACAAATAATACAAATAAGACAAATGAGATTTTAGGTAACAAACCAACAGGATAAATATCGCCAAAACCAATTGTTGATGAAACGGTGGTTGTGTAATAAAATGCTTGAAATGGGTAAAACATTATCCATCTAACAAATTTAAGTTTATTGTAAATATTTTCAAATTCATTTTTCCTCTGAGAAACCTGATTAAAATAATAATTTAGATGTATGGCAATTGCTACATGATGAATAATTTCGTCACTTGATAAATTTCTACCATATTTGCTATCGATGACATTTTGGATGTTAATGCGTCCCCTATCATTTCCATCATATTCAATTATAGAATTATTGTTATTGTCAATAACTATTTTGAAATTTTTCAAATATCCATTGATTTCGACGACATCCGTTGACTTCAAACTATCCATAATATCAGATTGATCTAATCCACTCATCGCAAAAATACTATCGCCATTCCCAACCATATAATCTGTATCTTCGTTGAAGACGGTTTCTTTGATAATTCTGAAAAATTCGAATTTTCCTTCAATTGATTTATCATCATCTGAATAATTAACTAAATAATTCATAAATTCGCTATTTTTAAAATCATAACCATTCATATCTTGATATTTAGTGAATGTTGAATCATAAGCATTTTTTTTCAATAAATCATCATAATATGAACCTATAAATATCCAATTGAAAAAACAAAATATCATAAATCCAATGAAAAATATATAAAAAGTTCTTATACTGTGTAAATCAATATCTATTTTTCCTTGTCTATTATAGAACACAATAAAAGTAAAAATACTAATGATAATTAAAAGTAGTGTTAGATATATTGATGTGGTTAAACCTATGGCTAACGAAATTAACGTAATTATTGCAAACGGAACTTTTGTTTTTTTATCTTTAAAAAATTTTTCCTCAAAATGCTGGGCAATATTATAATTTTCATCTTCATCTTCATCTGTTTTAGCAATATTTTTTAAATTTCCAGTAAATATTTCATATTTAGAAGGGGAAGATGATTTTAAACTTGAATTCAAACCTGATATTACTCCAACGGGTAATTTATACATTGCTTTATGAATATAATCTAAAAATTTCAAAACGAAATCTGAAAATTTCGAAATGAAATCTATTTTTGTTGAATTACTATCAGGATTAGGATTATTATTAATTTTAATATTGACATCATTAGGATTAGCAGTGTTAGTAGTTTTGGGATTATTATTGGGATTATTATTAATAGTTTCGTGATTAGTAGTACTAACATTTCCTTCTCCTCCACCTTTCATCATTTTTCTAATTATTTTTTTAGGAATATATTTTTTAACTATATACAACACAAACCACAATCCACCTAATATTTTCACAAAGTTAAACTTGTCATTATTGACTAGTAAATAACCTAATGAATTCATGATTATATAACATATAATCATATTTTTAACTTCATCACATTAAGAATATTGTGATTTAATACTTTGTTTAACATAATTATTAGCGTCTTCAGGTTTCAATCCAGTATATTCGATTTCGTCGATTTTACACATCATAGTTCTTACAATAAATTCATCTCTTTCATCGAAAACTTTGCTTGAAGCCATAACATACATAGCGTTATACTTATCTTTAAGTTGTTTAAATTTGGTATCCATTAATTCGTAATAACGAGATTCATCATTTTTTTTTAATTCTATATTTTCTTTATCTTTTATGAAATTTTGTAATGAAACTATATGAGAATATATTTTTTGTCCTTTCGTTAAGTTAGCCATAATATGTTATTATTTATATATAATATGTATTATTTTAAACGTGTTTCCATTATTTTTACGTGTTTTTTCATAATATACCAAATTATATATCCAACATTATTTAGTTTGGAGAATAAAAAACAAATAGAATTTCTAGAATTGAATGATATTGATACTAAAATATATAAAAACATAGTTAATTATCAAAACAAAATTTTAGAAAAAAAAACATATTTAGTTGCGGAATTATCTTTTAAAGTATCCGATAATTATTTTAATGGTTCAAGATACATATTACCCATTGAATTTAAGTTATTTAATTCTATTTATTTTGACTATCTATTAAACTACATAATGTGTAATGCGTTGCAGTTAAATGAACACGATTTAGATATGGTAGATTTAAAATCAACTATATTGGATAAATTGGAAAGTTTATCTTGTGACAATAATTTTATTAATTATGGAGATTTAATAATCGGATTTGATAATTATGAAAATACAAATAAAATTTATTTTGATACTAACGATCATAAAATATATAGTTACGAATGGAATAAATTTAATTGTTCGTTTAATAAATATCGTGAATACGGTGAATCTAGTTATTTTGAATATATTCAAACCGTATTTTACATTGATAAAACATATAATAACAATTTTTCTAATATACTTTTTCAGTTAATCGATGACGATAATATTGGAACTGTTTTATCCAGAGTTAAATCAGGACAAATCGATAGTTTGCACATATCATTGATAAATCCTATTATAATAAACGAACAATTTATTAAAATATTTGAAGCATTATCCAAATGTATTTTCAATTATGATAATGTTATTTATATGAAATCATTAAAATTATTAGAAAAGAATATGAATAAAAAAATTCATTGGTTTAGTATATCATATATTGAAAAAGATGAATATCTAGATATGAATTTTTATTTTCGTGATAGAAATATCAGTGATACTATTCTTCAATATCTTCAAATACCATTACAAAATTATTATTAACAATTTTTTTTATAAACGCACGTTACAAAGAGATATAAAGAATTCATTTAACATTTGATTATACACCGATGAACAACACTATATTCGAAGCACAGACTACTCAAACGGGTCCATTTAAAAATGCTGCGGAAAGTTTGAAAGATTTATTAACTGAAGCGAATTTGGAATGTGATGAAGACGGAATTAAAATAATGAGTATGGATGCAAGTCATTCATATTTGGTTTGTTGTACATTGTATGGATGTAAATTTGAAAATTACAAATGCAACCAAAAAATAGTTATTGGCGTTAATATCATATATCTATTTAAAATTATTAGAACGTTGGATAGTGGTGAAGTGTTGACGTTATTTATGGAAGAGGACAATCAGGATGAACTTGGAATTAAAATAGATAGTGAAAAGAAGAATTCTGTTACTTTTTCGTATTTATCTTTGATGGACATTAATGAAGAAGATTATCAACTTCCTGCAACTGTGTTTAGTAGTGTAATTACGATCCCCACATCAGATTTTGCGAAGTATTGCAGGGATATTTTTGCAATTGCGAATTATATGGAACTTAAATCTATTGATAACCAAATTATTATTTCTTGCAAAGGAGATTTCGCTAGTTACAAGAAGATAATTACCGAAAACGACACAGGGTTGAATTTTGGTAAAAAAAGTGATCCATCAGAAATCATCCAAGGTATATTTCCAATTAAATATCTTGTTTTATTTACCAAATGTAATAATCTATCTCAACAATTGGAATTATTTTTCAAAAATGATTATCCACTTATTATGAGATACCAAATTGCGGATTTAGGAGAAATCAGATTGGCTTTAGCACCACGTGAAACACCATCATCTGAAATGTCCAATGTTTAGATTTTGCGTTGCAAAATCTAAACAGTTGCGACTACGTCGCAACGATCATGTTGGTATGACTGTGTCACACCAACTGAGTTTTTAGGCTTCGCCATAAAAACTCATTGATGAAGGATAAAATTTGGTAACGAAGTTACCAAATTTTTATTAATAAATTTCGATGTCTTTGACATCGAAATCATTGCATTTGTAAATTAAAAAATTTATTAAATCAATACTTAAGCAAATTTTTATATTTTATAATAAAATGAGTAATCAAAAACAATGTGCAGTCGAAGTTAATAATAACTTCCATATGAAATTATTTAAGGAACTTTTTCAACAAGAACAAGATTCATTTGTATTTTCGCCTTATAGTATTAATTTTATCATGATGATGGTTTATCAAGGTATGGATGGGCAAACGAAAAAAGAATTTGAAGCGGTATATGGATTACCAGAAAATAACGAAATGATGATTAAGGGGTTTTTGGAATTCGACAATGAGATTCAGCATGAGCAGTTGCGAACAGCGAATGCACAATTTATAGAAAGTTCTTATGAACATTCGTTAAAAAAAGAATTTACAACTGTTCTGAAGGATGCTAAATTTGCGTTAAATCTCTGTAATTTTATCACAGATGCTAATGTCGAAAGGACAAAGATTAATTCATGGGTTTCTGACAAAACGAATAATTTGATTCCCGAGATTTTGTCAGAAGGTTCACTATCTTCTGATACAAGAATGGTTCTTGTGAATACTTTGTATTTGAAAATGGAATGGATATATTCATTTAGTAATTCGCATAATTCAGATTTTGTGAGGATGGATAATTCAACAAAAAAAGTTGAACTAATGAAAATGAACGCCCCACATAATTTTCCTTATTATGAAGATGAGTGTCATCAAATAGTTCTTCTACCTTATGAATCAAAATCATTTGTTGCGGGTGATTTTTCGATGGGTATTATTTTACAAAAGAATAAAGGAAAAATTGATCCTGTTTTTGATTTTGATAGTATTATCCGTAATACACAACCTGAACTTGTTGATGTAAGGATTCCAAAATTTACGACGGAGTTTGATATTGAACTAAGTAAAATGTATAAGAAATTTGGTTTAATTTCAGCATTTGATGAAACCAACGCTAATTTTGGAAAAATGACAAAGACAAATGATTTGTATATTGATAAGATTTGCCACAAGGCTAAAATCATTGTAGATGAACAAGGAACTGAGGCTGCGGCGGCTACCGCAGTGATGACGCTTTTTGGGTGTTCTTTACCAAAAAAGTCAAAATATTTCACGGCAGATCATGCATTCCAATATTTTATTATGCAAAATCAGTCCAAGACTATTTTATTTAGCGGTGTGTTTAATTAGGACTATTGCTTCGCCAAAAAACTTATGTGGAAGGATAATATTTGATAACTTCGTTACCAAATATTTGTTAATAAAATTTTGTGGCTTTGCATTGACCGTTTACTGTGTTCGCGGACAAAATGAAATTAAAAAAGTATATAAAGACATGTTTATAAATTAAATATATACACATTGAAACTTACATTGTAAAAAATCGCAGCGAATTTTGTGGCTTTGCCACAAAATTCTATTAACAAAAATTTGGTAACGAAGTTATCAAATTTTATTCTTCATCAATGAGTTTTTTTATGGTGAAACCATAAAAAACTCAGTTGGTGTGACGCAGTCATACCAACGTGATCGTTGCGACGTAGTCGCAACATTTGGTTTAAATATGTATTTTGCATTGCAAAATACATATTTAAACCAAATTATTGGTTATTTTAACATTTCCAACTTTAATTGTGCTATTTAGTTTTACTCCAATTTTAACATATAAATCACCTGTGGTCGGATTATCCAAATAGCAATATTTCAAAACATTAGTGCTTTTATATGTTTTAAAAACACTTAAACATTTTGTTCCATTTACTGTTTTACTAAACGAATTAACGCCTATGTCAAATGGTGCATTTGCATCCAACCATCCAGTATTATTTGATGTTGTTCCACTGTTATTTATTTTAATATGGATACTCATGTTACTATCTGTAACGGATGAACTCAAATTTTCGAAATTTTGCAATTCCAATCTACATCCCTTAGCACTCGAAATAACTCCCACATATTCAAAAGTAACATATCTATAATTACTATTGGCTGCGATTGTGCTATAATCAGGATAATCATAACTGCTTCCTAAACCAACGGGAACGGCATATAATGATGCATAATTATAATATCCATATGTCGCACCTGGTGTTACATGTTTTCCGTTTGCTAATAATAATTCTTTACCATAATTTGGGCTAGTTGATAATAAACTAACTGAATTACTATATGTTCCTCCAAAATCATCTGTTCCTGTTCCGGGACCGCTTGGATAATGCGATGTGGTATCATCACTTCCACTACGAACTTTTTTCCCATAAATATTGCTATTATTATCAGTTAAATATGTAGTAAAATATGCTGAACTTAAAAGATCCACAAATATTTTTTTGCTTGTTCCTCCGTCATCTCTATAAATAAGTTCAACATCGGAACTTCCATATAAATTATATGATGTCATTTTCAATGTTATATCAGAAGCATAATAGTTATCAGATAAAACTGCATCAAACGAACAAGTAAAATCATTTATTTGACGAACAACATTTGCATCTGATCGCAATAAAGTATATCCATCCTGAATTTTAGTAGAACTAATGGTATGACTTCCTGTGGATGTATAAAAACTATGAGTAGAACCATCAAATTGTGATATTCCTACGTTTTGAGTACTAGTCAAATCCACTATAGATCCATTTGCAACATTTTGACAAGTTATTTTATAATCCAATATAGTTCCCATAGCATAATATCCATATAATTTATCGAAATCTACATTGAATTTCAATGTAGCACTTGTGCTTGGCATTAATAATCCAGAAACATAATTATAATTACTACCGCTAATATCAATTTCACTAATACGATAATTAGTTATAATTGGAACACTCGTTACATCATCTACATAAAAATCGAAATTTCCCATGTCATAGTCTGAACTTTCTATTTTTTGAGTTAATTTAAAAGTGTGTTTGTCTATTCTAGGTGCATAATAATAATCCATATTTCTTATTCCAAATGAAATTTTACCATTCAAATAAAAACCCTGAGTAGGTGTGGTATCATAATAATCTTTATTTTCTGTTATATCCAATGTAAATCTAGGATTGGAAGTGGATAACGCTCCTCTTGTTCCATCAAAACCTCCAACATCTAAATATAAATCAGTATAACTTCCATTACTTGAAGCAACATCTTCTAATTTCAGTTCCGTTATACTTCCTCCTCCACCTGTTACACCCACTGTATTATTTAAAGCAAATGCATTACTTTGAACATCAAACAGTGTTAAACTTCCGATTTGATTAACATTTAATACATTTACCGCATCTGTGATGCTCCCGATATAAACTCCACTTTTAACTGATGAATTATTATAAACATTCAAAGTATTCAAAAGTGGTGGTTTGCTAGGTGTTCCAGATGTTATATTAATACTCGTTATGCTTCCATAACCGTCCGTTAGCGAACCACCAGTTGAATTTATAGAATTTTTGGCATTAACATCAACTTTGAAAGTTGTTCCAGGGTTTAGTCCAGAAATATTGATAATAGAACCACTCGTAACACTCGATATAACTTGAGTAATAACACCTCCATATCTATCAGAACTTGTGGCTTGGACATTTGTTTTATATGAAGAAATAGGTGGATAACTTTGTATTCCAGTTTTGCTATCATCATAATCGGTTGGTGGTGTCCAATAAAATGTTACACTACTAGATAAATTACTTGCTGTTAAAGTGCTAACCAATCCATTAACTTCCGTAGGAACACCAACAACACCAATAGAAACATCATTGAAATATAAATATTTAGATGTTCCTGAATTATCATTTGTTCCATAAACACGAAAATCTTTATTTCCAGTTCCAAAATCATAATAATTATAAATTCCACCAGAATAATTATTCGAACCACTTCCTCCATTAAGAATCAATGATGACGCATCTGCGTTCGTTAAATCGATGGTGGTAAAACTTCCCGCTACCCATGGATCAATATCGTTTTTATAATCGACTTTTACCGTGCTTATGTATGGAACTTTTATGTTTAATGCTCCAACTTCTACACGTGTTGGTAAATCCCACGTTAGCGTTATTTTACTGTTATCAGTTGTAAATGAACCACTAGTAAATTTAGGTGGAACATCAACAATATTTTTATAAATCCAATTATCCAAATTCATAAAAGCATTGCTAATTTTTGTTATACTACTAATACTAAACGTGCTAGTATTAAATTGTGGATAATTTCCATCTTCATCTAGAGTATATGCACTATTATCAGGTTCTCCAACAGAATAAGAAGTAGTATTATTAAAACTAGCCGTTGATACACTCCCACCACTACTTAATACATTTCCTTCACCAGAACTTTTACTTAAAAAATGAGTATCACCTAATAAATAAATATCTCCTTGTGTTCCACTATTAATACGAACATTCGCATTTTCGGAAAGACTTTCTATCAAAATATCATCTTGAGATTTCAAATGAATACCTCCTAATGTGCTTTCTAATTCAATTGAATTATATGTCGCTTCAGTAGTTTTCGCTAATATTTGCCCACCCACACTATCCAAATTAATTCCTGTCGTTCCTGATTTTAATAAAATTCCACCTGCTACATCACTTGCATGAATTCGAATAGAATTACTCGCTGTATTAGTGCTAACTAAATTAATAAAACCGCTAGTTACACTACAATTATTCGCAACACCAATAACACAATCATTACTTGACGACATATGAATACTTTCATTTTGTGCTATCATTGTTATACCACCACTTAAATGTTTATTTTCTATCAATATTGAACTACTACCAATACCACTACTGTAAATAGAAGTAACAGATGAATCAATAATAAAATTATTTCCATAATGACGACAATCTTTAGCAAATATATCTATATCATTTCCATTAAATGTGGTTTTATCATTTAAATAATTGACAGTTAGAGAACTAGTTCCAATACCCGCAAAATTAATAGTATTAGTATTTATGTCCGTAATTGATCCTTTAAATACCAAATTATCCAATCCAGTTAATGATAAACTATTGGTAGCACTGATCGCAACGTGTGTTCCGTCTAAGGTAAATAGATTAGTGGCTGTCATACTTCCATCAACAAAATTAAGTTGTGTTAAACTTCCAGAATTGAAATATATATCACCATTAGAATTAACAACACTAATACTTCCTGATGTTGAATTTGATATGGATACTCCTGTAGTTCCTGTCATTTCAAGTAAGCCCGTGGATGTTATGCTACCACTAGTATTACCCGATGAACCACCACCAAATGTTCCAATATATTTAAAAAAAGAAATTTTAGGTGGGCTTCCAGAACTAACACCACTAACACCCGCTAAATCATAGAAAGTTACTATTCCTGTGTCATTATCCAATATCCATTCCCCTTCACCAAAATTAATAACTGTATCATCATTTTTGTATAATTTATATTCATAAGTTCCCCCACTCGCATCATAATCAAACGGAATGGCATTTTTTAATAAACTTGCATTATTATTTCCACTGTCAGGATAGTAATAGGCATTTCCACTACTACCAGGAACTTCTTGCAACTGAATACGAATATATTTTTTAACTATACTAGAATATGCTTTACCTACTACTGAACCATCTAATGTATTACTTTGATCATCTGTTCCTGTTAGATCGGAAGTTCCACCATAAGGTGCTGTAGCAGGTATATTAGCCGATAAAGTCCAAATCTGATCATTGAAAACGGCTTTTCTTGAATTATATATTGGATTTTCTTGAAAAAATGGCGTCGCATTGTTGGTCGACGCCTTACCAAAATATTTTTTAATGAGTAGATTTGATTTTTCTTCGGTTGAGAAATCTCCCATTCAATTGATAATATAATATATTTTCAATTACTTATATAAGTTTGGATTTTGCTTTAGCAAAATCCAAACGTTAAGCGACTTTGTCACTTAACTCTCACGTTTTGACTTTGTCAAAACATTCGTTGTTGGTGTCTAATGACACCAACTAAATTTTGACTCATGTCAAAATTTATGTTTAATTATTTGGATTTGACACAGCAAACCCAAACCACAAAAAAATAACTATTTATTTACATGCATATAAATATAAATATAAATATAAATATAAAATAAATATTTATGGAACAATGGAAAGAATCACAAGTTATACATTTGGATGATAAAAATTACGGAAGATATATGGCATATTGTCATCAAACGAAGATGTTAGCAAGTGCTGATAATAATTATAAAAGTGATGATCCGAATTATAATAATCGTAGAGAAAACATTACAATTTGGAAGTGGAAAAATGATACTTTGTCCAAATTAAATCCTATTGAAAAATTAAATCCCATAAAAGATGTTTTCGCACCTAAATTCCATTTTAGTTATAATGGTGAAAACCTTATTATTTTTAGTCAAGGACGACATTTCATTGCTATATATAATTTTGCAAATGATACATTAAAATTTCCAGATTTACGAAATTTTAGTACAATAACGGATGATTGTGGAATTTTCGTGAAACCCCATCCGCTACATGAGACTATCATTTATTGCTGTTAAGCGTGATTTTTGTGCTGTTTTTTATGTTTAATAAACAAAACTATTATCATTGTAAGTTGATAGTATCAATCGAAAAATATAACATTGAAAAT
>Ga0233428_1000324_pt1 | contig 71594 bp, 69 predicted proteins | sample SI_118_April2016_4_FD_179890 | JGI IMG/M metagenome (GOLD analysis project Ga0233428, IMG submission 179890) | Seawater microbial communities from Saanich Inlet, British Columbia, Canada - SI_118_April2016_120_MG | ecosystem: Environmental > Aquatic > Marine > Inlet | place: Canada: British... | reverse complement strand
GCTTTTTTCAGGCTTTGCTTTTCTGGCAGCTTCGGTTAAAGCAAGATTTTTGAGCAACAATTTAGCAGCCTTGATAAGCTCTTTGGCACGCATTTCACTCACACCGGAAACTGTCGCAAGATCGGCCACTTTGCCATCAGCAATTTTCTCAATATTGCCAAAACCTTTTTTCGTGAAGGCTTTAGCTAAAACGGGGCCAACACCCTTAATCTTGATTATTTCGTTCATTATTGTCTCCGTTGTTGGAAAATAATGCTGGTTTAATGCCGCGAGAGCCTCTCGCCAACGTTTGGGTGATTTTGCATTAAGTTAGTGTGAAATCTTTGATGTGGATCAATGACAACTATATCAGTTTTATTTGATTCTAGCGGTCAATCGATTGAGTTTTAAAGCAACTGAGGAAGGAAAATACGCAATGGCCGATGCTGTTTTGAATAGTAATGTTAGAAAAAAATCAGGCAATACAAAGCCGAGCTCGCGCAAGAGAGATTCGGCCAAAATAAACAGTGGGCGTCCAGTGCAGCCGGTCAAAGCTAAAGAAGCGACTCGTTCAAAAAACGGGGCCAAGTCTAAGCCCCCAAAGTCAACGCGCAAAAGTTCTCTCAAATCGAAGAATGGTACGAAATCTAATGTCGGCAAGCTCAAGAATGTTGCTAAAAAGAAAAAATCATCGGGCCGGAAGAAGGCGCTGGTCGAGCCGGCGACACTCCCTACCAACATTGAGAATGTTGACCATAAAAGTCAGGCGTTATTGTTGCACGAACGGGTTGAATTAAGAGGCCGCAATGCGCCTTTGCCAGCGAATTATCCCTATAAGCGCCGCCTGCGTCGTTCAAATTACGAAGCACGAAAGCAAGAATTACAAATTGAATTACTTAAAGTTCAGAATTGGGTCAAAGACACGGGACAACGAATACTTTGTATTTTTGAAGGGCGTGACGCAGCCGGTAAAGGAGGTACCATCAAGCGATTCACAGAGCATTTAAATCCTCGTGGATCGCGCGTAGTTGCACTAGAAAAACCCAATAATGAAGAACTTGGCCAATGGTATTTTCAACGCTATGTCGAGAATTTACCAACCAGCGGCGAACTCGTATTCTTTGATCGTTCCTGGTATAACCGAGCCGGTGTGGAGAAAGTCATGGATTTTTGCTCGCCGGCAGAATACATGGAATTTATGCGTCAAGTGCCCGATTTCGAACGCATGCTGGTCCGCAGCGGTATCATGCTTTTTAAATATTGGTTCTCAGTAAGCCGAGATGAACAATTGCGCCGTTTCCATTCGCGACAAACAGATCCTTTAAAACAATGGAAACTCAGCCCAATCGATATTGAATCCCTCGATCGCTGGGACGATTACTCAGAAGCAAAAGAAGCAATGTTCTTCTATACTCATACGGCCGATGCAACATGGACGGTGGTGCGCTCTGACGATAAAAAACGAGCTCGCCTCGAATGTATGAGGCACTTTTTATCTCATTTATCCTATCCCGGCTGTGACGAAGAAGTACCACTGAAGTCTGACCCACTGATTGTCGGGCCGGCGGATTCATTCTATGAAACGCTTGAAGATTATGATCCTAAGGTGCAGTACAAAGTTGTTTGAAGTTAGGCGGGATGACAATTTTCATGTCGCCCACACGATGGAAAAGCCGACAAAAACCGCATTTATATCTTCAACTTCGTAAGCGATGTGGGCCACCTCAACTGATTTAGATTTCACGGCCATATTGAGCAAGATATTCGGCCCGTTTTTTCTCGAAATCGTCGACCATTTTTGCGCCCTCAGTTCCCATAATTTCAATTTCATCTGCCGAAGGACCTACTCGAGCTTCCTGGTAACTCGGCCTATCCTTGATCGATTGCCACCATTTTTGGGCGTGGGGTCTTTCTGCCAGCCAGGGCTCAACTAATTTCAATCCATCCAGGCGAGCAATAAAAGGAGCAAGATTAAGATCGGCTAAGGTAAATTGTTCTCCCATGATCCAAGGCCGACCATCCGACATCGTTTCATTTATTTTGCTGAACACGCGTTCCCAGGTCGCAATGGCTCTGAGTGCGTAAGGCGAGCTAAATCCTTCAAAAACGCAGGATTGCTGGCGCTGCGTGCGTTCCAATACTGTCTGTCCCGCCCAATAGGCTTCCCGATCAGTTTCTGACATCGCCATGAGTTTGGCTCTGAATACGATAACAAAAGAGAGCGACGCAACACCCTCATATCCGGCCTCGTCAGATTCCTTAATCCATTCCCGCATCTGAGCAACTTTCGAAAGCTTGGTTGGCTTCAAAGGTGGTTCCGGGTAAAGATCGTCCAAATAATCGGCGATAAGAGAAGACTCTCGAATAATTTCGCCATCATGAACAAGCGTTGGCACCTGCGCTTTGGGGTTCAGCTTCAAATATTCAGGATCAAACTGTTGGTGTTCAAATAAATGAACGTGATGCGGCACCCAATCTGTCACGTTTTTTTCGGCCAGCGTCATCAGGGCGCGTTCGGAGCAGATGGAGTTTTCAAAATAGTATAATTCAAGCATAGGGATGTTCCCTTATCCCATCCCCCAGTTTATGAGTACGGGCTAAATTATTTTGATTTATACTAGGGAAAGTTAGCCAGATCGCAAAGAAATTAAGAAGCAGTACTCAATGGCCTCATTTATCGCCAGCCTAGCGCAGGCGCGATCTGGGTTAGGATCGCTTCGATGACATGCGTGTTGTAGTCGACGCCAAGCTGGTTCGGCACTGTTAGCATGAGGGTATCGGCCTCAGCGATCGCTTCGTCCTTGGCTAGTTCCGCAATGAGACCCTCTGGCTCCGCAGCATAGCTCCGACCGAAAATTGAGCGAGTCGTTGGATCGATGTGACCGATTTGGTCTTCGCTTTCGCCGCTCCGCCCGAAATAAGCGCGATCTCGATCATCGACCAGCGCAAAGATGCTACGGCTTACCGACACGCGGGGCTCACGGGCGTGACCCGCTTTCTTCCAGGCCGCACGGTACGCGCGGATCTGATCAGCCTGCTGAACGTGGAATGCCTCGCCGGTTTCATCGGTTTTAAGCGTCGAGCTCTGCAGGTTCATGCCCAATTTTGCCGCCCAGACGGCGGTTGCGTTCGTGGCCGCACCCCACCAGATGCGCTCGCGCAGGCCTTCGGAATGGGGCTCAAGGCGTAGCATCCCTGTCGGGTTCTGGAACATTGGTTGTGGGTTCGGCTCGGCAAATCCTTCTCCCCGCAGCACCTCGAGAAAAATTTCAGAATTTCGCCGGGCCATATCGGCTTCGGTTTCATCTTCACCGGGCTGGTGGCCGAAATATCGCCAGCCATCAATCACCTGCTCAGGTGAGCCGCGGCTGATACCGAGTTGGAGCCGCCCGCCTGCGATGAGGTCTGCTGCACCGGCGTCCTCGGCCATATAGAGGGGGTTCTCGTAGCGCATGTCGATCACGGCGGTGCCGATTTCAATCCGGCTGGTCTTTGCGCCAACTGCCGCCAGCAACGGGAATGGCGAGGCAAGCTGACGGGCAAAATGATGCACCCGAAAGAAGGCGCCGTCCGCGCCCAGTTCTTCGGCGGCAACGGCAAGATCGATAGATTGAAGCAGTGCATCCGATGCTGTGCGGGTTTGCGAGCCTTGTCCGGGAGACCAATGTCCAAAAGACAGGAAACCGATTTTTTTCATAGGTTTATCCATTTTGTCGTGCGAACTTCATCGCGTATCAAACTGGCACTGTCATGTATGGATCGCCCGTTCGATGCAAGCGGAAATTTAAGGCAAAGACTGCTCGCGGCCCATTCCAGGCACCAGCAATAGGAATAGAGGCTTAGTCCTCGAGCCGTTCAATATCAGCGCCGCAGGCGGCGAGTTTTTCTTCCACCCGTTCATAGCCACGATCTAGGTGGTAGACGCGGTTGACGATGGTCTCGCCTTCTGCGGCCAGCGCCGCCAGAACAAGGGAGACAGAAGCCCGAAGATCGGTTGCCATCAGCTCAGCGCCGGAGAGTTTTTCGACACCCCGGACAATTGCTGAGGAGCCATGCACATTGATGTCCGCACCCATGCGGCAAAGCTCAGGCACATGCATAAAGCGGTTCTCGAAGATCGTCTCGGTGATCATTGAGGCGCCTTCTGAGACCGCCAACAGCGCCATCAATTGCGCCTGCATATCGGTCGGAAAGCCGGGATAGGGCTCGGTCATGACATCGACGCCTTTGATCCGACCATTGGTGCGGGTGACGCGAATACCGTCTTCTGACTCACTTACTTCGACGCCCGCTTTGACCAGCACATCGGCAACCGCGTCGATCAGTTCCAGCCGGGTGCCCTTCAACGTAATATCACCGCCGGTAATGGCCGCCGCCACGGCATAGGTCGCGGTTTCGATCCGATCCGGAATAACTTGATAATTGGCGGCGTGAAGACTGGGCTTTCCCGTGACCGTCAGGGTATCGGTGCCGATGCCGTCGATCTCGGCGCCCATCGCTTGCAGACAATAAGCGAGATCAGCGATTTCAGGCTCGCGCGCCGCATTGGCAATGGTCGTTGTACCTTCCGCCAAAGTGGCCGCCATCAAAATATTTTCTGTCGCGCCGACTGAGACAGAGGGAAATAAGACATGCGCACCTTTGAGACCATTGGGGGCGACGGCCCGGATGTAGCCTTCTTCAAGCTCGATCTCAGCGCCCAAGGCCTCGAAGCCTTTCAGATGAAGATCAACTGGTCTGGTGCCAATCGCGCAGCCGCCCGGCAGCGACACCTTGGCCTCGCCCCAACGCGCCAGCAACGGTCCCAACACCAAGACGGAAGCCCGCATGCGGCGCACCAAATCATAAGGGGCGGTTTTATCAGCAGGCTCATGGGCGTTCAGGCCAAAGACCCGGCCAATATGGCCGCCACCCGGCGCATCGCCGTTCATGCTGACCTCAACGCCGAGCTCGGACAATAAATGCACCATCGTCGTGATGTCAGCCAAATGCGGCAGATTTGAGAGACACAATGTCTCAGACGTCAATAATGAGGCTGCCATCAGCGGCAGGGCCGCGTTTTTAGCGCCGCCAATCTGGATACTGCCTTTGAGCGGTTTGCCGCCACGTATTCGAATTCTGTCCATAAATAATGTTCTTAAATCAACAAAGAGGAGCGATCAAACTATACTCATAAAAACTTGGGGAAATTCGGGTGAAAATGAGGCTAATTTGTGGGCTTTTTAGCGCCCGGTTGATTTATGGGCTCAGGTGAAGTTTTCCGGCGGCGCAAATTTTCCCTGAGCGCCTCAGCCTGACGCTTTTCACGCTCTGCCGCTTCCTTGGCCTTTGCCTCAGTAATGTGCGTTGCTTTATTTCGCTGTGATTGCTTATTCGCCATAATGAGCTTTTCGCCGATTTCACCCCTTGCCGTCAAGCCAGGGGTTTGAAACCAAGGATTAAAAAACAGGCTTGCCCGATTTGCTTTTGCGGTATAGATACTCCTCCACCGACAAATATGCCGCTATAGCTCAGGGGTAGAGCGCATCATTGGTAATGATGAGGCCGATAGTTCGATTCTATCTAGCGGCACCATTTCTCTTCAAAATATATTTTCATTTTAAGCGTGGTTGGATGAAGTGATGAGTAACAGTGAAGCAGATACGCCTTATATCAGGCCCAATTTTCAGAATGTGCCATTTTGGAATCCAACCAAGATCCTAGATCACGAAATCGGCAAACATATCCATCGTATGGATTTGAACGAATGCCCCTATCCACCGTCTCCCGAAGTCATCGCAGCGATGCACAGCGTCGCCCATACGCTCAACCGCTATCCCGATGGCACCTGTCCTGAGCTAACACCGCTTGTCGCTGAGCGTTTAGGGGTGCCGCAAGAGACCATCACCTGGGGCGGTGGTAGCACTCAGCTCCTCACCAGCATCGCTGAGATTTCCGTCGCCCCCGGGCAAAATTTGGTTGCGCCTAACCTAGTTTGGAAGCGCTTTCAAGGTGTCTACAAAATCGTCGATGCCAATGTGACAGCGGTTCCCAATCGGGCCGATGGCAGCATTGATGTTGAAGCCCTGACAAACGCGATCGGCAATGACACCCGATTGCTCATCTGTGTCACGCCGAACAATCCGACCGGCATGATGCTAAGCGAGGACGAAATTCGCCACGTTAGCGAAAACACGCCTGAAAACGTCTTGCTGTTTATGGACGAGGCCTATCATGAGTTCGCCATCCATGCCGGCGGACCAAATGCGCTGGAAATTCTAAAAGACCGCAAAGGTCCTTGGGCGGTAACCCGAACTTTCTCCAAGGCTTATGCACTGGCGGGGGTGCGGTTGGGTTACGCGATCTGTAGTTCACCGGAAATCGTCGATGCCATTCGCATGGTTTCGAGCACCTTTAATTTGAACGGCATGGCCGAAGCAGCGGCAATGGCAGCCTGGAACCAGCCGGAATACACGCAGTTTATTCTCGACAAAAATGCCGAAGAACGCGCCCGGGTTGAGGCAGGCCTCCGCGATATGGGCTATGAGCCTATGCAATCGGTAACCAATTTTGTGTCCTGCGATATCGGCCGCCCAGGCATGGAAGTTGTCGCGGCCATGCGCGAACGCGGTGTGCGAATTTCTACCGTTGGCGGTGACGAATTCGCGAATTACATCCGTCTTTCCATGGGAATTCCGGAAGATACCGACGCTTTCCTTAAGGAACTCAGAGAAGTCCTGAAATAATTCAATAAATTGTTATCAGAAAATCCTTATTTTTTTCTCGATCATACCTACATACTATAGAACTCAACTTGCTAATCCTTTAAGGACCGCACGTGATGGCTAGAATTCTTGTTGTAGATGACGATCAGGCTATTTTGGATATCATTGAGCTATGGCTTGAGAATGAAGGTCACAGCATCGCAAAAGTGCTTGATGGTGAATTAGCGCTCAGTGCCTTAAGAAGTGACGACTTTGACGTTATGATCACTGATTTAATAATGCCCAAGACCGAAGGCATTCAATTGATCAGGGAAATACGGCAAACGCATAAGGACCTTGGTATTATCGCTATTTCTGGCGGTGGTAGAAAGGGTGTGAACTATCTTGGTGCTGCGGAAAAGCTTGGCGCTAATACCGTATTGTCGAAACCTCTCCAGCAAAACGGTATAATTGACGCAGTTAACGCCCTACTCCCTTAAGTCGCTCTTTTTCCAGCCAATTTAGCCATCAAGGCATCTAATTTTATATAGAGATCCTCAAGATCATCGGGCCCAAATTCCTCGGCGATGTCTTGGTAAATTTGCTCCGAATGGGGGCCTACTTTCGCAATTAACTCAGAGCCTTTGGTTGTAATTGAAACAATAGTACGTCGTTGATCCTTGTCATCCGCTTGCTTCTTTAAAAGGGCGCGCTGCTCCATGGAGCGAATGATACGGGTAATGCTGGGCTTCAAGAGGCAGCACATCTCGGCCAACTCGCCCAGATCCTTTTCACCGTGATCAAACAGGGCGCGCAACACCCGCCATTGCTGATCGGTTAAGTCATGGGCTCTGAGATTGGGGCGAAACCGCTCCATGACGGTTTCCCGGGCGCGCAAAAGGGCCATTGGCAAGGAGCGGGAAAAGTCACGTAGATTTTCGTTATTGTCGCCCACCCGGCTCAGCCCTCATCAGCAATCGTATTGCGAAGCACGCCAACGCCGGAGACTTCAATCTCGAGCACATCGCCCGGCACCAGCCAGGTCTGCGGGTCCATATGGGTGCCGGCACCAACCGGCGTGCCGGTCGCAATCACATCGCCCGGCTTTAACTCATAGAAGGTCGAGAGATAATTCAGCAGATATTCAAAGTCAAAAATCATGTTTTGAGTGGTGTCATCCTGGCGGGTCTCGCCATTGACCCGGGACTGCACCCGCAGATTATCAAAGCCGTCAAATTCATCCGCCGTCACCATCCAAGGGCCGATCGAGCCGCTGGCAACAAAGTTTTTACCTTGCGTGACGTTAAATTTGGCATGGCGCAACCAATCGCGGATCGTGCCTTCATTCATGATCGAAATGCCTGCGATATGATCTTTAAAGTTTTCTTTCGCGATCCGGCGACCGGCTTTGCCGATAACGATGACGATCTCAGCTTCATAGTCGAGCTGCTCGGATTCAGGCGGGCGCAGGATATTCGCACCATGGCCCACCAGTGAGCCAGGCGTACGCATGAACAAACTCGGATATTTTGGTGCATCACTGCCGTCTTTATATTCTGCGTTGCGATCGCCGTAATTCACACCGATGCAGAGAATTTTTTCCGGGAACGGGATCGGGCTCTCGAGCGCCACATCGTCTAGGCTAAAATCCGCCGATTGCCCTTCCGCTGCTGAACGAACCTTATCCATCGCATCCGCCCGGAGCACATCGATCAGCGCTGGGTACTGATCGCCCATTCGCGACCCCATATCAATCACGCCGTCATCGGTTACCACGCCATAGCTGGCTTTACCGTCTTTTTCGAAACTCGCTATTTTCATTTTTCTTCTCCCTTAAATTAATCCAGCGCGCTCTAGCACACCGTCTAAGCGTTTTTCCAAAGCAGGCTCTGCCGACATCATCGGCAGACGATGGTGATTTTCCGGAATTATGCCCAACCGCTTCATCATGTATTTAATTGGAATGGGATTGGTGTCATAGAAGACGCTCTGGTTGATCTCCAAGAGACGTTGATGGATCTCTTTACCTTTGGCGAGATCGTTATCCCATACGGCTTGGCACATCTCGGCCAAAAAATCAGGCCGGAGATTACCGACCGCGTTCATTAAGCCAACAGCACCAATGGCCATTTCGGGGAAGCTCAATTCTTCCAAGCCGACAAACACCAGATAATCAGGGAAGGCATCAATACATTCCGAGACAAAGGCCAGATCATTGACCGCATGTTTCATGCCGACAAAATTTGGCGAGCGGTCTTTTAATTCTTTCACGGTGTCGAGGGTGACGGAAACGGCTGAGCGGCCAGGAATGTGATAAATCATCCACGGCACATCAATGCCATTCATGACATCGAGATAATATTCGATCAAGCCGCGCTGGGGTGGCCGAATATAATAAGGCGTCACAATCAGCAGCGCATCTGCACCGGCCTCAGCCGCATGACGGGTCAGAACTTTAGATTCCGCCAAGGATTGTGATCCGGTTGCGGCGACGATCGGCAGGCGACCTTTGTTCGTTGCCATTGCCGTATCGACCGTTCTATTGCGCTCTTCGGTCGTCAGCGTCGACGGCTCAGACGTCGTGCCATTAACCAAAATACCATGTGAGCCTTTATCGATTTGGAATTCCACGAGACCGGCATAAGCGTCATAATCGACCTCACCATTACTAAACGGCGTGATCAGTGGCGGAATGGAACCTTTTAATTTTGTGAGATCGTAGGACACGAATTTCCTCCCCATGGGTTTTCTGCATATTCTTACTATTGACTCTGAATATTATTTAGTTAACATGTTAATCAATAAATAGTTCCTGTCAATTCTTAAATTGCTGAACAAAGCTTGGGAGGCACAGATGCCACATATCATCATCGAGTATTCTGGCAATATTGAAGAAAAAATGAATTTGGACAACCTCATTGAGAAAGTCCATGCAACAGCTGTCGAGACCGGTGTCTTTCCACTGGGTGGTCTGCGGGTGCGGTGCGCCCGGCGCGATCATTATAAGCTCGCCGATGGCCATCCTGATAATGGCTTTGTTCATGTCGAGCTCAAAATTGGGCCAGGCCGAGACCGAGAAACCAAAATCTCTGCACTTAATCAGATTTTCGGCACTGTCGAGGAACACCTAAAGCCGCTTCATGAGAATGGGCCGCTCGCCATGTCAGCTGAGCTCAATGAATTTGATGGTGAATTGCGGATCAACAAAAACAACATGCATAAATATGTCGAGGAGCGCGCCAATGCTTGATAACGCTGATATTTCAAAAGAACTAGCCAAAAATCTGGATGCCACCAATGGCTATTTAACCCAATTTGAAACCGGCACGATGGGTCATTTCATCAATGGCCAAAAAGTCGAAAGCCAAGGCGAGGTCTTCGAAAACACCTCACCTATCGACGGCACGGTTCTCAATAAAGTTTCCGGCGGCACGACAGAGGATATCGATGCGGCTGCTAAATCAGCCATGGCGGCGTTCCCTGCTTGGCGGGACATGGACGGTGCCAAGCGCCGCAAAATCCTGCACAATGTTGCCGATAAAATCGTCGAGCGCGCTGAGGAAATCGCTTTCGTTGAATGCATGGATACGGGCCAGCCTTTGCGCTTTATGGGCAAGGCTGCTTTGCGCGGCGCAGAGAACTATCGTTTTTTTGCTGATAAATCGCCGGAAGCCACTGGCGGCAATGCGATGCCGGCGACCGATCATATTAATTATTCGATCCGTCAGCCGATCGGCCCGGTTGGTGTCATCACGCCCTGGAACACACCGTTCATGCTGTCGACCTGGAAAATCGCACCCGCTTTGGCAGCCGGTTGCACAGTCGTGCACAAGCCCGCTGAATGGAGCCCGCTCACCGCGATGCTGCTCACCGAGATCATGCATGACGCCGGTGTGCCGGAAGGGGTGGTTAATCTGGTAAATGGCCTTGGTGAGACGGCAGGTAAAGCGCTCACCGAACACGCCGACATAAAGGCCATCGCTTTTGTTGGCGAATCCAAAACCGGTAGCATGATCATGCGGCAAGGTTCAGAAACATTGAAGCGCGTGCATTTCGAGCTTGGCGGAAAAAATCCGGTAATTGTCTTTGATGATGCTGATCTGGAGCGCGCTTTGGATGCAGTTGTCTTTATGATCTACAGCCTCAATGGCGAGCGCTGCACCTCCTCTTCGCGCCTGCTCATTCAAAATTCCATCCATGATGAGTTTGTCGAAAAGCTCGCCGAACGCGTCAAAAACCTCAATGTCGGCCATCCGTTGGACCCGGCCACCGAAGTCGGGCCGCTAATCCATCAGCGTCATTTCGATAAGGTCACCAACTATTGGGATGTTGCCAAGGAAGACGGCGCAGAGACCAAAGTTGGCGGGCAAATTGCGGATGTCATCAAAGGCGGTCTGTTCGTCGAGCCGACGCTGTTCACCAATGCCACCAATAAAATGCGCATTGCCCAAGAGGAAATCTTCGGACCCGTGCTGACAACCATTCCCTTCGATGGTGAGGCCGATGCCTTGGAGATCGCCAACAGCGTTGATTATGGCCTGGCTGGCTATGTCTGGACCGGCGATGTCGGACGTGCCCATCGTTTGGGACGCTCGCTTGAAGCCGGTATGATTTGGGTAAATTCAGAGAACAATCGTCACCTCCCCGCGCCGTTCGGCGGCATGAAATCCTCCGGTATTGGCCGCGATGGTGGTGATTATAGCTTTGATTTTTACATGGAAACCAAAAATGTCTGTGTCGCGTTAGACAGTCATAAGGTACCTTCGCTCGGTAAATAATAGGAAAGAAAAATGAGCCTCTATTACGTTCAAAAACTGATCTATGAGCTGAACCGTGATCCTTTAACCCGTCAACGCTTTGACGATGATAAGGAAAGCGTCCTGGCGGAATATGATCTGAGCGAAGAAGAACTCACCGCCATCAGGCAACCGGATATCGGCTTGCTCTATGTACTCGGGGTCAATGGCCAGATCCTGATGCATTATGCCGCCCTTTGGAAAATGCCGTGGGATGATTATATCCAGGCCATGAAAGACGGCCTCGAAGAACATGGTCCGGTACGTGCCGGACTTTACGCCCGAACCGGCGGAGGTGCGGTATGACACTTGTATTTGCAGGCGCTTGCTCACATGCACCCGGGATTACCGGTCGGGCAGATCGCGCTGACCCAACTCAACGCAAGAATTTGCTCAATAATTTAGAGCGCATGCGCCAAGAGATTAAAGACAGTGGCGCCGAAGCTTTGGTCATTGTCGCTGCTGAACACTTTGCCAATTTCTTTATGAATAATATGCCGGCCTATTGCGTTGGTATGGCCGATTACTACGAAGGCCCCATTGAGGATGAAGAATGGCTGGCCATCAAAAAAACCCGCATCCCCGGAAATCCCGACCTTTCCGAGCGGCTGATAAAAACAATCCTCAACGATGTCGATGTGGCATATGCGCAAGAATGGAAATTTGATCATGGCATCAGCGTTCCACTGAACTTTTTGACGCCGGATTACGACCTCGACATCATCCCGGTCAACATCAATTGCCAGGGACCGCCTTTAACACCGCTCAACCGGGCTTATGAATTCGGTCGCGCGCTGCGCAAGGCTTGCGATGCCGTGCCGGAAAAAATCGCCATTGTCGGCACCGGCGGCATTTCCCATTGGCCCTGCACACCGGATTCTGGAAAGATTAATGAAGAGTTTGATCGTGAATTCCTTGACCATTTTCTGGCCAATGATAAGGCTGGCATGCTGTCTTTCAGCGATGAAGAAACCTATGAACGCGGCGGCCAGGGTGGCTTTGAGATCCGCACTTTCGTCGCTATTGCGGGGGCTTGCGAGGGCGCCAAGGGTGATCTTTGGTGCTATGAGCCGATCCCGATTTATGCCGTTGGCTGCACCGTCGCTAGTATGGAAGTTTTATAAATATGTCTGAAGATTTAACCGGTAAAATAGCTTTCGTCACCGGCGGCAGCAACGGCATCGGTGCTGCCACGGTGAGGCAGCTCGCCGAGGCTGGGGCCCAAGTCATTATTGGTTATAACAGCGGCAAAGAGCGCGCTGAAGCCTTGTTGAGCGAACTTCCAGGAGATGGGCATTCCGTTCAGCAACTGACCCTCGAAGACAGCGCGTCGGTCAAAGGCGCTTGCGATAACATTAAGGCTAATAATTCCAAGCTTGATGTTCTGGTCAACTCAGCCGGCTTTACCAAGCCCATCCCGCATGATGATCTTGACGCACTTGATGATGAATTTCTAGACCACATGCTGATCGCCAATGTGCGGGGGCCGTTTTCGGTTATCCGCGGATTGCGCCCCTTATTGGTCGCAGGCGGCGACAGCGTGATCGTCAACCTGTCTTCGGTATCGGGTTTTAAGGGCTCCGGCAGCAGCATTGCTTATGTTGCCTGCAAAGCGGCGATCGACACCATGAGCCTGGCTTTGGCCCGTGTATTGGGACCGGAAATTAGGGTTAACTGCGTCTCACCCGGGGCCGTCGCGACCGATTTTGTCGCCGGGCGTGATCGCGAAAAGCTCGAAAAACTTGCCGAGAGCTCGCCGCTCCAAAAAGTCGTGGACCCGGAGGACGTAGCGCTCGCGATTATGGCTTACGTCACCCATCTCAAACACTCCACCGGTGCACGCATGGTGGTTGATAGCGGTCGGTTCTTAAAATAAAGCGGGGTGGGCTACTTGCCCCTACTGTTTGTCTTCGCCATATTTTTTATAAGCCATATCGGCGACGAGGATATGAGTTTCCCACCAATCGGAAAGAAAAGGAACCAATTCATCGAGATTGGATTGGCTATCGTGGACGAACTGATTGCGAAGGCGAACCAGCTCGGCCTTCATTTCAACGTGGCGATCTCGGTGAGCGGGTAAATCCGGATAAGATATATCCGCCATATAATCTTCTTCTTTGGTAAAATGACCATCAACATATTCAAGGAGTTGATTTAGCAAAATGCTGATAAAATCATCGGCGAAGCCATTTTTCTGGGCTTTTTTAACACGGTCAACAGCATTGAAAATGGTCATATGGTCGCGGTCGAGTTCTTCATCCCCAACGCTGTATTCGATTTTCCATTCCATATCTGGCTCTCTCTAACAATAAACGAGAAATTCATGCTGTTACTTTAGCGAGCGGCAGATGGTCTCTCCTTGATCATGCTCAAGTTTTTTAACCGGAAATTCCAGCGCTAACCTTCCTCGATAATGGCTTCCACCTGATCTTTTTTCTGCTCCCCCCAGGACGTCTGGTTTTCACCTTTTTCGAATAAATGCCCATAACCACCCTTAGGATTTTTAAGAACTTCCCACCAATTGCCGTCCAAATCGACAATATAAAATGAATAGACATTATGCTGCAGGCCGGGCCGGGTCAGCTTTTTGATACCGTAGTCATCTTTGACGGCGGCAACTTTCTCATGCGCGGCATTGACCTCTTCTTCGGTTTCAAGATCAAAGCCAAAATGGCTGAATATACCAGCCGATACGTCACCATTGGTCTGAACGCAGACGATTGTCGTAGAACTATTGAGGCGCATCTGGAACGAGACTTTGCTGGTCTGAACGACTTCCAAACCGAGAACTTCCTCATAAAAGCGGCGCGATTCTGTCAGGTCTGCACATTCAACCGTGCCATGCGACAGGAAATTTAATTTGAGCAGAGGCTCTTTTTTTAATGCTTGGTCCATTGTCCTAATCCTCTATTTTTCTTCCGCGTGGGTCACTTTTGGCTTTGATTTGGTGATCGCATAGACGCCCAGCATAATAATCGCAAAGGCGACAAAATGGAATATCTCCAGACTTTCATCCAAAATGAAAATCGCCATAACGGTTATCGCGACGAGACGCAAATGCACGGTTCCGCTGGCCTTGTTCGCCCCCATCTTGCGATTGGTATAATTCCACAAACCCAAAACCGCCACGGCAACAATAATCCCGGCCCAAAGCACCGCCATGATCGTCACCTGATTTAACTCCATTGGCCGATTAAAATTGGTCTCCCAAAAATAAAACGGCAATAACAATATGATCCCCAGAAATTGGATGGTATTGAGCGTCAAGATTGCCGGCACGCCCGACGGTAATTTCCTGAGCAGCACGGCATAGAGAGAAAATCCGGTAACCGAGACAATCATCCATAGATCTCCAGGGTTCGGCTGAAGTTCAGCCAAGGAAGAAATTTCACCCCTGGTTATAATGAAGAGAACGCCAAAAATAGAGATGAAGGCGCCCACGATCTGGCCTTTGCTTACCAACTCCCGGTAGAGCAGCCATGAGAGCGCAAAAGTAAACACCGGCTGGACCGAAGAGACGATCGCGCCATTAATAGCGGTCGTATAATTGAGCGCGATATAGATGGTCGTATTGCCAAGAACGATGAGACAGAAGGCGCTACCTACATAGATGCGCCACTCTTTAATTATAAGCGGTCCAAATTGGCGGATGTATTTGACCGTAAAGGGAAGCACCACAAGCGTCGCAATAATCCAACGCCAAAAAGACAATCCAATCGGTGGCACGGCGCCATCAATCAACCGCGCCATAATCTGATTGCTGCCGAAAAGTATTTGCGAAATGATCAGGAGTGAAAACACCCACAGTAAGGGGCCGCCGCTCTCTGGATTTTCTGGTGCCGACACTTTCATACTGCTCATATAGCCATACTTTGAAAAAAGACATTGTTTGATATTTGGAAATACATCCCTTAGTTTACCTCACCATTTTAAGGATATTTAAGCTATGTCACAAATTTTACCGCAACAAAAATTATTGTTGGAACTTTTGATCATGTCCGGTGATATCGGTATGTCCGATAGCGGTGAGCATGAAATACTGGATCGCACATTGCAGGAATGCGTCGATGCAAATTGGGTAACACTATCTTCATTTGGTGCCGGATTTAACAAAGCCAGCATTACCGATGAAGGTCGCAAAGTCGCAAGCGCCACTTAAGATCAATTTTCTCAAACCGCTCTCATATAATGAATGCTGAACAAATTGTCAGCATCGGTCCATGACTTGAGCGCCTCGAAACCTGATTGCCTAGCAAGGTCTTCAAAATCAGCAATCGAATATTTATACGAATTTTCTGTATGAATGCTTTCACCCTTTTTAAAAGAAAAACTCTGCCCACCAAGCTCGACAGATTGATCGCGCTGACTGATCAAATGCATTTCAATCCGACCTGCCGCCTCGTTATAGAAGGCATCATGGGCAAAATTTGACACGTCTAGCTGGGCACCAAGTTCCCTTTTCATACGATGCAATAGATTTAAATTAAAATTGGCCGTATATCCCGCTGCATCATTATAGGCGCGGTTCAGTATATCGACGTCTTTTTTCAAATCAACGCCGATCAACAGATAGCCCTCATCGCCAACCATATGGCGGACGCGCGCCAAAAATTGAACCGCCTCCTCCGGCGTCTGATTGCCGATTGTTGAGCCGGGAAAGAATGCCAAACGGGGGGCATTTTCCAGCGAGGCCTGCTCGGGCCACTCAAGCGCATCAGAGAAATCTGCACAGATCGCCCCAACCCGGATATTAGGATAGTCTGCCGCAATTTCTTTGACGGTATTAATCAAATGAGTTCGAGAAATGTCGATCGCTAGATATTCGGCAGGATCAGGCAGCGCTGATAACAGCGCTCTGATTTTTAAGCTCGAGCCACAGCCATACTCAACAGCAATAGAACCCGGCGCCACCAGAGCGTTGAGCTCCGCCTGAATATCTTCCATCAAAGCTATTTCGGTACGGGTGACATAATATTCCGGCGCTTCACAAATTTGGTCAAATATCTTGGAGCCTGCGGCATCATAGAAAAATTTTGGCGGTATGGATTTTTGCGGCAGCGCCAGGCCAGCCAGAGCTTCACCCAGAAAGTCATCCGTCTCGGGTTGGAGATCGACAAAATAGTCGATGCCGTCGATTTTTTCTTCGCTCATTGAAAGACCGGTCCCCGAGATGCAATTATCTTATTGATTTCTAGATTTCCCTGCCGCCTCCATCTTGTCAAGCAGAGGTCGCTGGGGAGCCTTCAAATAATCTTTACCGGATCCCCGGCACTTTTTCTACCGAGTCCCCCGACTCCTATTTTACCGGGTTCCCCGGCGGGCAAAATAAATTCCGGCAAGCACCACCAGACCACCTGATAGCTGCAATGGGCTGAGGCTCTCATCAAACAGAAACCAGGCGATGATGGCTGCTAGGGCAGGCTGCAAAAGCAAGCCAACCGAGCCAAAGGCTGCTGGTAGATGAGCCAGCGCATAGGCAATCATACTTTGACCACCAGCATGAGAAATGAGAGCCAAGCCGGCCAGAACAGCCCAGCCAAACAAAGTTGGTGCAATAAAGCTTTCCCCAGACAATATGGTGATCGGCACCATTGCAATACACGTTACGAGGCCCGACCACGTCATCACTGTGGCAGTTGAGAAATTCGAGCGTAGCCTGCTAACCATCATCAAATAAGCTGCATAGAACATCGCAGCCACCAAGCCATAGGCATCGCCAATAAGGTGATCGGCTTGAAAATCAAAGCTATCACCCAGCAAGAAGACGACACCGAGCATAGCCAAAATCATGCCAAGCAGGAATGTCCTGGAAAATCTTTCACCAAAAAGAAAATAGCCGCCAAGCGTGATGAATATCGGCGCAAAATTTGCCAAAAGCGTCGAATTGGCGATTGAGGTCAGCTTGATTGACCAATGCCAAAAGGACATATCACCAGCAAAAAACACGCCAGCGAGCGCAAGATGGGCATAATCTCTGAAATTGCTCGGCTGGCGGTGAACCGTGTCACTTTTTTTATCCTGGCTCATCCACACCCAAAGTACAGGCAGCGCAAAAAACATGCGATAAAAAGCCGTTGCACTTGGCCCAACTTCGCTGAGCCGTACAAAGATCGGTGCCAGTGAAATCGCCGCTGCCCCAAAAAGTAAAACTATAACGGCGCGCTGGCCGATTTTTTGTTGGTCAGATTTGGTCATAGAGCCGGGTTATACAGTCCACAGGTGCTAACGGCTACATGGAAATTGTCCCACTACATATTGTATCAGGACATTAGGGCTCGAAAGGCCAGGGAAAATTAATTACGTTACAGCCATGACAAATGAAGCCTTTGAAAGTTTGAATTTGGATGGCCCAGCGCCCCTCCTCCTGATCTGTGATCATGCCAGCAATCATGTGCCGGCCGAGCTAAACAATCTCGGCCTCACGCCTCAGCAGCTCAGCCAACATGTCGGCTGGGATATCGGAGCCGCCGCCCTCACGCGTGAAATATCAAAATCAATGGATGCCGCAGCGGTCTTGAGCGGCACCTCTCGCCTGGTCATAGATGCCAACCGACAACCGGGCGATGCCACGGGCATTCCAGAAATTAGCGACGGCATCACTATTACTGGCAATCAGAATTTAAGCGAAGCCGATCAGATCGCGCGGACCGAGGCCTATTTCTGGCCTTATCATCACGCGGTTGCTGATGCCATCGCCCATTTACGTAGACGCGAAACCACGCCGCAAAATATTCCAGCGATTTTCTCCATTCATACCTATACGCCGGAAGTTTCCGCCACAGATGCGCCGGCCCGGCCCTGGCAGGCGGGCGTATTATGGAACCGCGACCCGCGCATCGCCGAGCCGTTAATCCATTTGCTGCGCACCCATCCGGATAATTTCGTTATCGGCGACAATGAGCCCTACTCCGGCAAGGAAGTTTATTACTCAGTCGATTTTCACGCCGGCGCTGCTGGACTGCCGCATGGTGCCATCGAAATCCGCCAAGATTTGGTAAGCTCTGAAAAAGGCGTCACCTATTGGGCTCGGATAATTTCAGAAATACTCAGCGAAATTCTAGCAACCGAAGAACTTCATGAGATCCGGCATTATTAAGTTGCGGCGACCGGTTTTGCTCGCTAAATAACGATCAGAAAATAACACCACTTTAAGGGACGGATAGAATGGTAGATGTCGGCGGAATAGCCAGCGAACGGCTGAGAACAATTATCGAGCGCGTCGAACGCCTCGAAGAAGAAAAAGCGGCCCTCGCCGAAGATATCAAAGAGATCTTCTCCGAAGCCAAAGCGGCCGGATTTGATGTAAAAATTCTCCGCCAGGTTATTCGCTTGCGTAAATTGGATAGCTCAGACCGCCAGGAACAAGAAGCCATTCTGGATCTCTACAAACGCGCTCTCGATATGGAATAGTTAAAAGCTTTTACTTAAAAGCCTTCCGTCCACGGCCTTACTTCGATCTCCCAGCTCCATGAAGATCTGTGCTGCATGTGCAGATGATAATATGTGTCGGCAATTGCGTCCGGCAACAGCCAACCATCATCTCCCCGCCCATCGATGCGATCTCGCTCCTCTGAGCGGATACCGCCATCAACCACCACATGAACAACGTGAATATTTTGTGGATGCAGTTCGCGGGCCATGCTTTGGGCCAGACCGCGCAGGCCAAACTTACCCATTGCAAAGGTTGCTGATTTTGGAAATCCTTTAACGCCGGCAGACGCGCCGGTAAACATGATCGTACCGTGACCGGCCAGCAGCATTACTTTAGCCGCCTCCTGGCCGACCAAAAAACCTCCGTAACAGGTCGTCAAGATGGCTTCGCGCACCTCATCGGGATCAATCTCAGTAATCTCTCCCCGCACGCGGCGGCTGGCGTTAAAGACGACGACTTCGGGCACGCCAAGATCGGCGATAACAGATGAAAATAGCGCTTGGACACTGGCGGGATCGGCGGTGTCGCAGGTATAGGCCTGACCGTCCACTTCAGCGACCAAATCAGCTAATTTAGCAGTGTCTCTGGCGGCCAAAGCGACCTTCATACCTTCGCCAGAGAACTTTCTAGCGAGAGACGCACTTAACCCCGCTCCAGCGCCGACAATTACTGCAATTTGCTGATCAGCCATGAAATTCTCCCAAATCAATAAAATTAACGAATTTAAATCAATAACATACGCCTTAAACCAAAGATTCAAGCATTTGTGACAAACATCACTGCCAATTTTTCGTGATCTATGCTATATTTCACACCATAATCAAAAGGTTGCTTTCCTTTACGCGAAAGTAACATCTGATCTGATAGAATATTAGATCGATAGAGATCGAGCGGGGATGCCAGCATCCCTTTGAAAATGGAGACCAGAATGGCCGTCGGACTCGGCAGTATTGCAGAAATAGTCAACATTCAGATGTCGAAGAACCAGGTCTCAGGTATGAGTTCGCTGGTGTCGATTACTGAGCGCCTTGTTGAGCGACTGAACGATCAAAGGGCTACTCAGGCTGTTGATTTTGATAGTAATGCTGATTACCGCCGTTCGCGCCGACAGGTTTTTAAACTTCAGGCCTTTAAAGACAAAATTTCAGACAGTGTATCGGCCGCCACCAAAGCAAAGAATGCAGCGAGCTTTATTGAAGCCGATCTCGACAGCATGAAGACAAAACTGCAGACCATTTTGGGCTCAACGTCGGATGATGACCGTGCCACCGCTGCGGCCGAATTTGATGAGCTGTATGGCGGCATCAATTCCCGGGCAGATGGTGCTAATCAGATCGTCAATCATCAAAATGTCAATTTGATCGGCAATACCAATGGGCCTGATTGGGACACCAAAGATTTGCATACGCCGACCAATCGTTCCGGCGGGTTCACAACGATTGAGGGCGCCTATCTGGGTACAAAGCATGAGATTGTTGATGCAGATGGCTATGCCTGGCGCTTGGATAGTGGCGCGAATGTCTATAAGCAGTACTACAATGACGGCACCGGCGTCGCCACAGGAACCGAGATATCAGCCACCGATATGGCCGTAACCAGCATGGACCACTCAGACGACAGCATCACTTTGAGCGACGGTACAAACACAATTAGTGGTACGCTTAATCGAGGCGGCTTGGGCGTGTTGAGTTCCGACTATTACAGCAGTTTCGCCGACGACACCGCCGTCCAGGAAGCCATAGATGATATTGATGCGGCAATCATCTATTTTGACACGAACTCCACCCGCCTGACCGCGAACACCAGTTTGCTGCAAGGCAACTCTTACTTGATCAAGGAAGAAATTTCCCGTCTTGAAGGGGAGATTGCGGATATCGTAACCACTGAAATCCAAGCCAATGCAGCAAAGACCAAAGCCGCCAATGCTAAATTCACGCTTGCGATCAATAACATTAATCTGGTGTCGCAGAACAATCAGGGTCTCATTCAAAATATGATGGAACTCGCCTCACCGCAAGAAAGTGCCCAAGGTCTCTTTGGCACAATGGGATATTAGGCCGGGGATATGGGGCCGGCGCGGTTTAAGTTTCCTCGCCCTTAAGAAGTTCTTTTAAAATTTTTATATGTTGCCTGGCTCCTCGCATTTGGGGATGAATCGTGATGGCTTGCTCGAATGCCTTGAGAGCCGCCTGATGTCTGCCAAGCGCCGCGTTGATAAGGCCGAGCCCGGATAGCGCCCCAAAATGTCGCGGCTCAAGGCGCAGCGTTTGCGCAATATCTTTTACCGATGCCGGAAAATCCTGCATTAAATAGTAAACCGTCGCACGTTTGTTCCAGCCTCCGGCAAAATTCGGCTCCATCTCGACAACTTCGTTAAAGGCCCGAAGGGCGTGCTGCAACCTTCCGGTATTCATGGCTTGGATGCCCTGATGCAATATTAGTTGAACCGGCGAATTTTTATTTTCCAGCCAGATTTTCCAAATTTTATCCTCGACGGGTTTTGCTGCCAATCCATTGTCAAATTTCAAGAGACTGGCGAATAACTGGTTGAGGCGAGGATCATCCTGCCCCGCCGTGACCGGTGCGGAGAGGAGCAAAATAGTCACCATCAAAACCATCGTGCCGATATACTTCATCAATCTATTATGTCTGAAATACGAAGACTAAGGCCATCACTTTGATGTGACAAAATAACCTATTAACTCTGGGGTTTTGGCCCGCCGGTTGCCCAGTCCAATAACTCAACCGTATGAACAACCGGCAGCGTTGTGCCGCTCGCCAATTGCACCAAACAGCCGATATTGCCGGTCCCCAACATGCTGGCATCCGCAACACCTTCCAGTTTATTCAAGCGGCGCTCTTTCAATTGATCCGCCATGGCAGGCTGCAACAAATTATAGCTGCCTGCCGAGCCACAGCAAAAATGATGGCCCGGAATCTCGGCGATCTCAAATCCAACCTCTTTCAGCTGATCGCGAGGCTGGCGGGTGATACCCTGGCCATGCATTAGAGAACAGGCATCATGGTAGACAATATTAGGCAGCTCCGTTTTGTTGGCTTCTGGCAGATCAAGCTCGGCAATAACTTCCGTGACGTCTTTTGCCAAGTTGGAGATTTTTGCGGCCTTTTCGCTATAGAGCGGATCATCTTTTAACAGAAATCCGTAGTCTTTCACCTCAGTGCCACAGCCCGCCGCATTAATAACAATGGCATCGAGGCCAGTATTATCAATCTCCTGCATCCAGGCATCAATGTTCGCTTTGGCAAAGACACGGGCAGCTTCGTCTTTGCCGAGATGGTGCGACAAAGCACCGCAACAGCCCAGGCCACCGGCGATTACAACTTCTACGCCGGCACGAGTTAAAAGCCGGATTGTCGCTTCATTGATCGATGGCCTGAGAATTTTCTGCGCACAACCGGGCAACAGAGCGATGCGCTTTTTGGCCTCACCTGCTGCCGGAAAGACCTGTGCTCCCTCGGGCAAAACCGCCGGCGGCAACGAAGATGGGGCCATATTTATTATGCCGGCAAGCTTCGATCCCAAAAGCGAAGCAAAGGGTTTGGCCAATCTAGCAAGACTGAGAGCCAGCTTAAACCGCCCGGCATAGGGCAAAATGCCAGCCAACACATTGCGTAGCAGCCGATCAAACCAGGGGCGCTGATAATTGTCTTCAACAAAGCTGCGGGCATGATCAATATAATGCTGATAGTGAACACCGGACGGACACGCCGTCATGCAGGCCAGGCACGACAGACAGCGATCCACGTGATTGACAATTTCCGGCTCCGGCGCACCGCCTTGCTCCAACATGTCTTTGATCAAATAAATGCGGCCACGCGGGCTATCGCGCTCATCGCCCAGCACCGAATAAGTCGGACAAGCCGAAAGACAGAAACCGCAATGAACGCACTTTCTAAGGTTTTCCTCCATCATCTGGATGAGAGGATTGGCGCGCTGATCTGCTGTGAATTCAGTTTTCATATGCCCTCATACATGCGGCCGGGATTAAGCACGCCGTCGGGATCAAAATTATCTTTGAGCGTTTTAGACAGACGTCTCAGCTCGGCTGACTGAGGTTGAAAGACGTCGTTCAGGAGGCGCCTTTCCGGGCTGGCCCGCAGCAACGTTGCATGGCCGCCAGGCATAGCGATGGCATCTCGTGCAAGTGCCCCCACTTGCTCAAGACCGCTCGCTGCCGCCAACCATATCAATCCGCCGCCCCAATCAAAATAGGCATCGCACTCAAATTGACTTTTGAGACCTTCAACCAGCTTCGCTCCGTCTGCTGGGGGCACAGAAAGTCGCCAAATTTGATCACCGGGATTATTTAAGAGCGGCGATACATCACGTATTTCCTGCCACAAGCTCGCTGAATTGTGCCCGTGAAGCTCTTCGACCTCACCCCTATCCTGCCATAAAGCCCGAACGCCCTGGCAGCGCACTTCGACGGAGGGGGCCGGGCCTTGCAACCTAATCGCCGTCACCGACCGGCCCGATGAGGCGACATAGGAAACGCTGGATTTGGCCGCGATATCGGCCGGTAAATGCGCCGCACTATTCGCTTCAAAGGGTCCTTGTAGAACATCTGACAAGGCCTGGATCGCAGATTCATCATCCAAGCCAAAAACCAAAACCGTTCGGGTTTTCTCAGGAGCCGGCAACACTTTAATGGTCACAGTTGTCATTGCTGCCAAAGTGCCGAACGAGCCCGCCAGAAGTTTCGAGAGATCAAAGCCGGTTACATTTTTGACCACGCGCCCGCCTGATTTGAACTCCTCACCTCGCCCACTGATTGCCGCAAATCCCAAGAAGTGATCCCTGGCGGCACCGGCCTGCAAGCGGCGCGGACCCGATAAATTGGCCGCAATCACGCCGCCCAATGTGCCCAGACCAGCCTCACCGCCAAAGAGCGGTGAAAAATCCGGCGGCTCAAAAGCCAGTTGCTGATGATGTTCTGCCAAGGCCTGGTGAATATCTGTCATGGATGTGCCCGCTGCCGCAGATAAAACCAGCTCTTCCGGCTCATAGAGAGAAATACCCGACAGGCCAGACAGATCCATCACACCTGCCGCGCCAATAGGCCGACCCCAGCCGCGCTTCGAGCCGGCACCAATGATTTCCAGAGTTTGTTTGTCTTCCTGGGCGGCACGAATGATATCGCGCACATCGTCGCTTGACTGAGGCTTAAAGTGTTCGCTCATCATCTAACCTCAAAACCTCGGGATATCTGGAAAGCGTGTATGGCCATGGTGGACATGCACACGGCCGAGCTCGGCACAGCGGTGGAGCGTTGGAAACACTTTGCCGGGATTGAGCAGACCGTCCGGATCAAAGGCGCATTTGACGCGCTGCTGTTGGTTGAGATCTTCTTCGGTAAACATCGTGCCCATAAGATCGCGTTTTTCGACGCCAACGCCATGCTCACCGGTTAAGACACCGCCGACCTCAACACACAGTGTTAAAATTTCAGAACCGAAATCCTCGGCACGCTCGAGCTCTCCGGGCACGTTTGAATCATACATGATCAACGGATGCAGATTGCCATCACCGGCGTGGAAAACATTGGCGACGCGGAGGCCATATTTCTTCGACATCTCATCCATACGTTTGAGCACTTCCGGCAGGCGCGCCCGTGGGATCGTACCATCCATGCAATAGTAATCTGGTGTGATGCGGCCAATTGCCGAAAATGCAGCCTTACGCCCGGCCCAAAAGGTCTCGCGCTCAGTCTCATTTTCGCTGACCCGAAAATAATCTGCGCCCAATCCCTTGGCGATTTCCTGAACCCGCTCAATTAAATGGTCGACCTCAACTTCGGGTCCATCCAACTCAACAATCAACAAAGCTTCAGCATCAAGCGGATAATTTGCATGAACATATTCCTCGGTCGCATGAATGGCGGGCTTATCCATCATCTCCATACCCCCTGGAATAATCCCGGCCCCGATAATGGCCGCGACGCAATCACCAGCAACTACAGTGTTGTCAAAACCGATGAGCATGGCTCTGGCGGTATCAGGTTTTTTCAAGATGCGCACTGTCACTTCGGTGATGATGCCTAGTAAGCCTTCCGAGCCTGTGACCAACCCAAGAAGATCATACCCTTCGGCATCGAGATGTTTGCCGCCGAGCCGGATGATGTCGCCATTGATCAGCACCATCTCGACGCCCAAAACATTATTGGTGGTGAGGCCATATTTTAAGCAATGCACGCCCCCGGAGTTTTCCGCGATATTGCCACCGATCGAACACGCAATCTGACTGGAGGGATCCGGCGCATAATAAAAGCCCTGATCGGCAACTTCTTCGCTGATGGCGAGATTGGTGACGCCCGGTTGGGTAACAACGGCCCGGTTGGCATAATCGATTTCCAAAACCCGATTGAACTTTCCGAGCCCCAGCATCACCGCATCGGCGAGCGGCAGCGCACCACCCGAAAGCGAGGTGCCTGAGCCTCGGGCAACCACTTTAACGCCGGCCGCGTCACAATATTTAAGTATCTCTGAGACTTGCGCTGTCGTTTCCGGCAAGACCACCACCATCGGCAATTGCCGATAGGCGGACAGGCCATCGCATTCATAAGCCCGAAGGCCTTCTGGATCGGTGACGACCAGATCACCAAACGGGCCAGCGGGCACGATCTGTTTCAGCCGTTCAATGATCTCGGGCCGGCGGGCAATAATATCGGCATCTGGCTTTGGCATATGCATGCGCGAGTTCTCTCAATAATTCACTGGGAGATAGAATAGAGAAATGTCATGTCCAGAAAAAGCAAAACCGCACTCAAAGGTGCGGTTCCACAAACAAAGTCGATCGAAAGGTCGGTCGGGAAGACTAACCCAGATCTTTAGCCCTGACGCGCTTTAAAGCGGGGATTCTGTTTGTTGATCACATACAGACGACCGCGACGCCGCACGACACGACAATTTTTGTCTCTTGCTTTCGCAGATTTAAGCGAGCTACGCACTTTCATTTTGTCGTCCTCTTTATAGTACAAAGCCGCCTCACGTGGCGGCGGAAGAAGCGGGAAAATAAGGGGCAGAGACCTCTCTGTCAACGCCAACATTTGCATTTTCGGTGCTTTTTTAGACTATTTTAGGAATTTTAGCCGTTTATAGAGTGTTTTTGGGCTCAATCCTTAATGGCATGGTAGCGATAGACCTTAAGTCCACCGCTATCCAGTGCGGCAACACGGTACAGCCAATATTCGCATTCTTTAATCAAAGCCGTGGCAAATTCCGGGTTCAGCTCTTTTTTTGTCAGACCCGACAACAGTTTTAGCCAGCCGGTTAGAACCATCGAGCGATAATTCTTGGTGAAGTCTTCGGCAATGCGAACATCCAGCCCAGCATCTTTGATCGTATCGTAGGTCCGCCTCGCCGTCCAAAGCTTCGGTTTTTCGGGCTCAAAATTAAACCAATTAATCATTGCCGGAGTGGGCGGATCACCACCCGGCAAGACATAATCCACCATTATGAAATGTCCGTTAGCGCGCAAGGCACTGGCCGCGCTCTGAATAACAACCTCCTTGTCTTCGATGGCTGTCAGAAATTCATAAAGCATCGCCACGTTAAAGCCGTTCGCTTTGAACTTTGGGGCATCCGGTCGGAACTTGGATATGGCCGCTTTTTTTGTCGTCCCGGCCATTTGGTTACGTATTTTTGCCTGATCCAGAAGTTTCTCTTCCGCCTCATAGCCCGTTATCCAAATTCCGGTTTGGTCCACCATCGCCCGGCTGGTACCGCCAAGCCCAGCCCCTAGTTGAAGCAGGCTATTGGATTCATCGACATCTAACAGTCTTAAGGCACTGATCGCATATTCTGAATTAAATGGATTTAAGCAACCATCTCCCCACAGACGCTCACATATTTCCAGCCTCATATCTGACCAGGTTTCTTGGGGCTCATGTGATGGGGTGGAAACACCTTGGGTCGGAGATTTTGTCGACGTCGCAGCTTCTGATGAGGCAGCCTCTTTCGACCGACGGAAAAGTAGACGGAAAATGAAAATCGGGGGATAAAACAAAATCGTTAAAACTTGTCTTATTAGTCCAAACTTTTCAGCATTATTTTCGATTGCCGCCGTTCCAACCATCTCTATCCATAGGCTCCCAATCAGAGAAAGGGAGCTCAAATCCTTCAATTGCCAATTTTGACCACCACGTTATTGTAAATGGCAATTAGATTTTGAAATTTAAAGGGAAGTTTCTGGCAATTTGATGGAGAATTGAGATTAATTCACCAATCGATGCAGCCAACTAACGAAATCTTTAGAGAACCAAGTTAGCGCATAAAGGCCGATCGCAAAAATTCCAAACCAGAAGACGGCCATTTTTGCCATCCTGATACGTTTTTTTCGTTTGCGCTCAGCTTCGAGCTTTTGCTGATGCTCGCGGCGTTTTTTAATCCGCGCATCACGCCCCTCAGCTTCATCTTTTAGCTGATCGAGATTTTCTTTTTGGCGTTTTTTATCGTCTGTACTAGCCACTATTCGGCTCCAAATAATAAAGCATCACCCGCAGCGGGGCACTCTTCATAGTCAGATCAATACCGACTATTTATGAACAAAAGATTATGATCGCGAGAGTATATCAGCGCCCCAGGGCGGTCAATCGCCCGACTTCATCACAAGTTGTTGATTTATAACGTTTTTTCAGTTGAAATTACGGTGTACCATGCAACCAAATCAATCAAATTAAGGGCTTCCTAATACTGAAAAAGAGACATTAACCTGACTTCTAAGTAGGACCGTCATCGTCCAATTTGAAGTTCTTGTAATCCATTAATTCCGTAAATCGGCCAACGGACAGCGAGGATGAAATTAATAAATTTTATCAAAAAAAGCGCCAAAACCGGCTGGAGATTCTGAACAAAAGATGGTGGGCGTGGTAGGGATTGAACCTACGACCCCCTCGATGTCACCGAGGTGCTCTCCCGCTGAGCTACACGCCCATCTTTGTTGAGAAAGGGTTTTATATTGATTTTTTAAGAATGTGCAAGCATCGGATGACAATCGTCCTTTGTTCCACTACTGTCGAAAAATCACTTTTGACCCCCGCAGACACTAGGGGACACGAGGAGGCCCTTTGGACCAGCACGCGCATAAAATTGCCCCGGCAATTGTCCGAGATGAATTGGCGGATGATAAGCCGATCACCGCCTTTGATGTCCAGCGTCCGTTTGAGCAGACAGTTCCATTTGTTTTTGCCTCCCCTCATAGCGGCACAAACTATACCGCAGAATTTATCGACGAATCGCGGCTCGACCCGGTCGCGCTCAGACGGTCGGAAGATAGCTTTATCGATGAACTTTATGAAGACGTGCCAAAGTGCGGGGCGCCACTGTTAAAGGCGTTGTTCCCGCGGGCTTATGTCGATCCGAACCGGGAAGCCTATGAGCTTGACCCCAGAATGTTTCAGGAAGTCCTGCCCAAATATGTAAACACCAGCAGCCCACGCGTCTTCGCCGGGCTCGGCACGGTGCCCCGCGTGGTGACCAATGGTGATGAGATTTACGCCGGTAAAATTACTTTCGCCGAAGCCAAGCAACGCATTGAAGAGTGTTATTTTCCCTATCATGCCATGCTCAGGAACCTAATCGATGAGACCAAGCAACGCTTCGGCAAATGCATTTTGATCGATTGCCACTCAATGCCCTCAATTGGAGGCCCGATGGATGACGATAAAGGTAATCAGCGCGTCGATATCGTGCTTGGCAACAAACACGGTGAGGCCTGTGCCCCGGACATTATTAATTTTGTCGAAGAACATTTAAAAGGTCTCGGTATGATCGTGCGCCGCAATCACCCCTATGCGGGCGGCTATACAACGCGTCATTATGGCGCGCCGGAAACCGGCGTTCATGCGCTCCAGATCGAGGTGAACCGCGCAATCTACATGGATGAGGAAACCATCACCAAAAAGTCTAATTTTGCTGACCTCAAAGGTAAGTTTTCGAGCCTCCTTCGCGCCCTCGAAAACGCTGAATTCACCTTCTAAACCCACTCTTTTTCACCAAATTGGCACATTTGTTGCTGTTATTTAAGCAAGGCCGACAAACGGCCAACAAAATTTGTGGTGAATAGGTGTGAAAATGAAGAAAGTCCGACATTTAAATATGTCCATGGCGGCGGCGTTATTGGTACTGTCAGCTCTGGCCAGTCCATCCTGGAGTGCTGGGACACAGGCAACTCCTGAAAATAAATCAAGTGAAAACAATGAGTTAAATCCTGCCGACTCTTTTTTATGCCGCTCGCAAACCCGTGGATTTGAAACCGCGTTGGGTGTCCCCGCACATCTTCTGACGGCTATTTCCTTGGCGGAGTCTGGAAAATGGGACGAAACCAACAAGGCATTATTTGCCTGGCCCTGGACGGTTATGGCGGAAGGAAAAGGGCACTATATGCCGTCTAAAGCCAGCGCCATCTCAAAAGTACGCGTTCTGCAGGCGCGCGGTATTAAAAATATCGATGTCGGCTGTATGCAGATCAATCTCTATTACCACCCGAAAGCTTTTGAAGATCTCAACGCTGCTTTTGATCCTGAGCGGAATGTCGGTTATGCAGCCAATTTTCTGGCGGCTTTAAATCAAACAACAATGTCCTGGCCGCAAGCCGCTGCCAACTATCATTCGACAACGACTTCAAAAAATGAAGTTTACTTGAACAAGGTTTTGGGGCTCTGGCAAAAAGTCAGCAACAAATCGATCCGCGGTTCGGGATTTCGCCGCTCACCAGACCCAGCCTATGCCAATCCCATTGGTCGCACGGCACAGGTGGCTTTGCTGAAATCGAGATTCCGCGCGCGCTTGAGCGCCGAGCGCAATGCCAATAAGCCGGACAAAAAAAAGCAGGATCTTGAAGCCTGGCGGCGTGGACGATTTGATAAGAACTTCATGCAAGCGACAACAGCCCTGCAAAAAGCCGAGCAGGCTCGCAAAGACAAAAACTATCTCAACAAAGGCAAAAAGACTTTCGCCAGCAAACGCCAATCACAACTTTCTCAATGGCGCAAAAACCGAAGCGCTGCTGCCTTCAGAAACTAGCCTTTAAAAAAGGGGTGCAGGCTGTTCGGATTACCGATAGATTTCGATCTTCGGCCTAATTTTTTGGCTTCGTTGATGGTGAAATGCTGTGACCTTAAGAGCGCGATATCTTCTTTATATGCTGGGTGTTTCCCTGGTTCATCTTTTTGCTTTTCTGTCATTCATGTTGATATCCGGAAAAATGGATCGTCTTCTGTTTGCCATTCCGGTGAATTTACTCGTTCTTGTCGGGGTTAATTTATTGGGTGCCGTGGTCATTTTTGCCCCTATTCAAAAATTTTTAAGCGGCAACATACCGATTGAAAAGGCGACCAAGCGAATTCATCAATTATCTTGGATGTCTTCTGCCTGGGCCGGGTTTCTTGTTTTTTGCCTGAGCTTTACAGCCTTTTTTGGCTTCAACGTTTTATGTCCTACTTGCAATCTAGCCGATATGGCACCGCTCTATATTTCCATGATCATAATCTTTTGTACTTTTGTGAGTATGTTTATTTTTTTCATGATTGATGATTTTGCCGCCGTTTTGAAGGCGGAAATCTTTGAGGAATTCGGCGAGCTTATCGCACCGACCGGCGCCAGCTTAAGGCGTAAATTCGTTGCCGCCTTTATTGCCATCGGCATCGCCCCAGGATTGTTAATGTTCTTAGAGATTTTTGTTTTCAGCGATATTCGTAAACTCCAAGGCATCACATCCGAACAAGCCTTTACCTTTGATCTCCTGATTATCACGGTCATTGCCGGAGCCTCATTTTATTTCATTCAGAAAAACCTGTCCCGACCCGTCGAATCTCTATTGAACTCGATGCGTGAAGTTGGACGGGGTAATCTGGATACGCGGGCGGCCATCTTGACCGATGATGAAATTGGCAAGCTCGCTAATAACTTCAATCAAATGATTGAACAGGTGAAAGACCGCGATTTCATCAAAGAGACATTTGGTCGCTATGTCCCTGAATCGGTTGCCAGCGCGATCTTGGAGAACAAGGGTGAATTTAAAGCGCAGCATCGGCTAGCGACTATCCTTTATACCGATATTCAAAGCTTTACGACCATTTGCGAGAGCCTTTCGCCAGATGGTGTGGTCAATCTGCTCAATGAATATTTTTCTCTTTTGGTCGATGTCATAAATAAGCGCGGCGGTGTTGTGAACCAGTTTCAAGGCGATGCCATGTTGGTCACATTTAATGTGCCCGTGGCCAACGCCAACCATGCGGCCGATGCCGTTCAGACTGCTATCGATATTCAGCACGCTCTGGCGGATCACATATTTTGTCACGGTGAGAAAATGGTTACCCGCATTGGCGTGAATACAGGCAACGTTGTCGCCGGCTCGGTTGGTGCAAACGAACGGCTCAATTATACCGTCCACGGTGATGCGGTGAATGTCGCGGCTCGGCTGGAAGGCTTAAACAAAGAATTTGGCTCCTTGGTTCTGATCTCTGAGGAAACCAGGGATCACGCTGAAAGCGGGCTTGGTTCAGATGTGCATTATGAGGCAAAAGGCGAGCTTCTTATTCGGGGCAAATCTGAAGCCGTCAAAGTTTATGAAGTCACCCAAACATTCAATGAATAGAGAAAATTTATGACACTAGAATGGCAAGGCAGCCCTAAACGATCGCACGCAGATATCATCAAGGAAATGCTCGAACCCAAAGGGGCCAAAGTTATCGATGTCGGCTGCGGGGCCGGGAAAATGACGCGGCTTTTGACCGAAATGGGGGCGACGGTTATTGGCATTGATCCAGGCGAACGTCAATTGGTACGCGCCCGTGCCGCCTCAGTCATTGGCAATGAGACTTTCATCGAAGGTGTTGCTGAAGACCTTCCATTTGAAGATCAATCGACCGATATTGCGCTTTTTTTTAATAGCTTCCATCACATCCCGGAGGACAGTTTTCAAGCATCAATTCTTGAAGCGCATCGAGTTCTGCGGCCCGGTGGCAAGCTGTATTTTGCCGAGCCCATTGCCGATGGACCGCAATTTGAGCTCAACCGATTGATCAATGATGAAACCGAGATTCGCGCTTTAGCCTATGAGAGTATTCTATCCGTCCCTGATTTCGGCTTTAAAACAGTGTCAGAATTCACCTATATTGCGGAAAACCGACATAAAGACTTTGCCAGCTTCAAGACCAGCTCCACGTCAATCAATCCAGCACGAGATGCTATATTTGAGAAATATGATATTGAAATTCGCGAACGATTTGAAAGATTTAGCGATAAAAATGGTGGAGGTTATGTCTTTTCGTTGCCAATTCGTGGAAATTTGTTCGAACGCGTCTAATAATAGAAACCGAATAATTGCATCGTATTTCACTAAAGTATTGAGGTAATCCACAGTTAAATTCAGGACATTTATTGCCTACATACAGCCTACGAAAACGGCAGAATTCTGCCTAACGTAGTATGTGAGACTTCTTTTGAAAAATATTCTTCTAATTGGACTTGTTCTCCTTTCCACTTCCTTTATTTCATTTTCAACACCGAGTTTCGCTCAAGGTGCAAAATGCGATGATCTGCCAAAAGTAGAGTGGTGGAGCGGCACCCATGAAAAAGTTATCGCGACGGTGAAAAGGCGTTACCAAGGGAATTGGAAAAAATATATCTCACGGTGGGAATCCTACCTCGGCCGAATGGAAAAGCTCCATAACGCTGGTGCAACAGCTGTTGTCAAATCACGTGGCTTGAAGATAAGAGGCAAGCAGCTGGCAAATCATATTACCGATATTAATTCTCGAATTTCAGTTTTGAATTGTTTGAAAAAAAATCAAGAAGTTCGAAATAGCAAAGACGAGCAATTTGAAAAAGAAATTGCAAATTTCAATACGGCTGCCGGCGGAAAAACACCACAAAAATTTCAAGCACCCGAGGTCCAACATAACACCACCGAAGTTGCAGCAATTACCGGCAAACAGCTCGATATCGAAGTGACCGCAAAATGCGATAAGGACAGTGCGCTATTTCAAATAACCAATCTTGGTGACAAATGGCCACGCCTCGGCGAAATAAATATATACCGGGTCAAGGGCAACTCCTTATTGTCTAAGCGTCGGGTTCGCATGGGTAACTCTCAGCAAGCGACATTTAGAATTCGCAAACGCGGTGGCGGCTCCTACGGCACCGTCGGCATCTGGGTATCACCAAGTTGGGTAAAACGCGCCTTCGCCTATGATGCGAAGATCACCTGCGGATAGCGCGCTAACTCTCGCTATACCTTAAGACGGGCTATAATCCTTAAAACCCTTCCCTTCGGCAGCTAAAGATTTCAGCAGATTTGACGGCTCGACCCAGTCACCATACTTCTCATTGAGCTCGCACACTTTTTCATAGACTTTTGGCAAGCCCACCAGATCGGCATAGAACATTGGGCCACCCCAATATCTTGGGAAGCCATAACCATAATGCCAGATGACATCGATATCGCTTGAGCGGACGGCCAAGCCTTCCTCCAGCACTTTGGCACCGGTATTGATCATGGCAAATATATAAGTTTCCAATATCTCTTCATCTGAAAATTCGCGGCGCTCGAAGCCAAGCTCTGCTGAGGTTTTAACAATCAGATCTTCAACCAGTTGGCTAGGCTCACCTTTACGGCTGCCTTCGGCATAGTCGTACCAACCGGCATTGGTTTTCTGGCCGTAACGTCCGGTCTCATAGAGGCGATCAATGATGACCGATTGGCGACGATCACCGTAGAGCTTTTTTTGCTCCTCGCGAATGAGGAAGCGCACATCGACGCCAGCGAGATCGTTCATTGCAAAGGGTCCCATCGGGAACCCAAATCCATAGATTACTTTGTCGACCTGCGATGGCATGGCCCCCTCTTCGACCATAAATTCAGCGATGCGGGCGGAAATATGCAGCATCCGATTGCCAACGAAACCGTCACCGACACCGACCAATACGCCGGTCTTCCGGATCGTCTTAGCTAGCTTCATGATGGTTGCCAGGGTCTCTTTGGAGCTTTTATCCGTGCGCACATTCTCCAATAATTTCATCACATTGGCGGGGCTAAAGAAATGCGTGCCGCAGACTTTATCAGGACGGCTGGTTGCTGTCGCAATCTCATTGATATCCAAGGTCGAGGTGTTACTGGCAAGAATAGCTTCAGGCTTACAGACCTTGTCCAATTCGGCAAAAATCTTCTTTTTGAGCCCCATATCTTCAAAAACCGCCTCAATGACGATATCGACATCTGCCAGATCAGCATAGTCCGTGGTCCCAGAAATGAGCCTCATGCATTGATCCATTTTATCTTGGTTGATGCGCCCTCTTGAGACCGAACCGGCGTAATTATTTTTGACTTTATCTAGTCCGGCATCGAGCGCATCTTGCGCGACATCGACAACCACGACCGGAATACCGGCATTAGCAAAATTCATTGCGATACCGCCGCCCATCGTACCACTGCCAATGATCGCAGCTTTTTTGATATCTTGAGCCGCCGTGTCTTTCGGAATATCCGGAATTTTGGCCACCTCACGTTCGGCGAAGAACATGTGACGCATAGACTTTGCTTCATCCCGCATCATTAGGCGGTCAAAAACTTCCCGCTCATGTTTCAAACCTTCAACGATGTCCATTTTGGTCGAAGCCTCGACGGTATTAATGCACTCGAAAGGAGATTCCATATTGCGCGATTTGGGCGCGATTTTTTTGCGCCAGTCTTCAAAAATCTGCGGATCTACATTACTGATTTTTTCAGTGAGCGAGCCGGTTTGACGTGGCGCTTCACCGCTATCGGCTATCTGCTCGGCAAACTCGACAGCCCGGGCAACCAAATCAGCCTCGACGATCTCATCCACAGCCCCCGATTCCAGGGCGTCTTGGGCCGAAATGGGATTACCGCCGACAATCATATCAAGCGCCTTTTCAACTCCAACAAGCCGCGGCAAGCGCTGGGTTCCGCCACCGCCTGGAATGAAACCCAAATTTACCTCTGGCTGACCGACCTGTGCGGTCGGGGCAATCAATCGGTAATGGCACCCCATAGCCAATTCCATACCGCCGCCTAGGGCAAAGCCATTTAAGGCCGCGACAACCGGCTTAGGCGAGAGCTCAAAATTTCGAATGATATTTTCAAGCTCGGGCACACCTTCCGGTGTCGGCTTTCCAAATTCGCTAATATCGGCCCCCGCAACAAACATTCGACCACCGCCGGTAACGACTATGCCTTTGCAGCTATCATCATCGATGCAGGCTTGAAAACTATCGCCAAGCCCCTTTTTTACAGCAAAGCTAATCGCATTGGCTGGTGGACTATCGATGGTAATAACGCCGATGGCGCCTTGTTTTTCAAACTTGATAACGTCGGTCATTTTGTAAAAATCTTTCCTTTTGGGTTTTGCTTTAGACTTTTAGGAATTTATCTCGGTCATGGGGTTGATCAAAGTTAATACTCGGCCCTTTAGCGACAATGCCAAGTGGATTAACCTTCGGCATCAAATGATAATAGCCGCGTTTTATATGATCAAAATTTGTCACTTCCGCAATACCAGGATGCTGATAAAGCTCGAGGGTGAAATTCCATAAATTTGGGTATTCATAAATGTGCTTTTTATTACATTTGAAGTGGCCGTAATAAACAATGTCGAACCGCAGCAATGTTGAGAACAGCCGCCAATCGGCTTCGGTAAGGCGCTCCCCGACCAAATAGCGTTGCTGGCCGAGACGGGCATCCAGATCATCTAATGTATTAAACAATTTATCGAAGGCTTCCTCATAGGCTTCTTGGGTCGCGGCAAAGCCCGTCCTATAAACGCCATTATTCACATTGGCATAAACGACGTCATTGATCTCATCGATCTCAGATCGCAGATCTTCTGGATAGTAATCACTGTTATTGCCGGTCAAACCATCGAAAGCTGAATTGAACATTCGAATTATTTCGGATGACTCATTGCTCACAATCGTTTGGTTTTCAATATCCCACAACGTCGGCACCGTCACCCGGCCGGTATAGCCGGGATCGGCTTTGCTGTATAATTCGTGGAGATGATGAATATTGTTAACGCTATCGGGAATTGCGCCGGGCTCGTCATTGAACGTCCAGCCCTCGTCTTTAAACGAAGCACCACCGACGGATAGGCTGATGATATCTTCGAGGCCCTTTAGTGTTCGGAACATAACGGAGCGATAGGCCCAGGGGCAATTATGGGTGACATAAAGATGATAGCGCCCGGGCTCAGCTCTAAAGCCCGCTTGCCCTGTTGGGCCGGCAGCACCATCCGCGGTTACCCAACTCCTAAAGCTGCTATCGGGGCGAACAAATTTGCCATCTTTATTGCGAAACTGATCATCATCTGACCATTTTCCATCAATGAGCATTCCCACGAGAATCTCTCCAAAATTAAAATAAATGTCGGTTTCGAAATTTAATTCGCCACCCGAACAATAGGGCAATGATGGCGTATGACCTCAGAAGAGTCACGAACATTTGCCCTCAGACTTGAAGATCCCCGGCCTTAAGACTCAGGCCCTATGATACCGGCGCCGATTTTCTCTCCTGGCGTTCGCGCCTCGCAATATAAACCACGGAGGCCAAAACAATCACGCCGCCGGTTAGCGTAAAGGCATTCGGGATATCACCAAAGAAAATATAGCCAAGGATTGCGGCCCAGATTAATCGTGTAAAAGAGATCGGTTCGATCACCGCTATATCGGCAAGCGAAATTGCCCAGGTGATGCAGAAATGATTCATAATCGTCACGATCGCCAAAGCAACAATCCATATCATTTGCTCGATATTGGGCACGGTCCAATAGAACAAGGCAATTGGAAAAGCTAAAATAGCAACCCAGGCGGCCTGCCAAAACACCACCGATTCCGGCGGATCAGTTCGGGTGATGATCTTTACCAATAACTTAGTCACTGCAAAACAAAGCGATGAAAACAGCATTGCCAAAACGCCGGGTGAGATTTCACCGGCGCCGGGGCGAACAATGATTAAAGCACCGATGATACCAACAACAAGCGCACCCCACCGCCAAGGTTCAGATTTTTCTCCTAAAAAAAAGATTGCGCCCAGAACGGCAAAGGTTTGAGCTGTAAAGCCAACGGCAGTATTGAGATCTAAGGGAATGCGCGGCAGCGCCCAGAACCAAGCCGACAATGCCAACATAAAAAATAGACCGTTGGTAAATTGCAACACCGGCCGGGTCGTACGAATGCCGGAAATACCTCGCCTAAGTATCCATGGCAGAAGCATCATCACCATGACAAATGCACGAATAAAATTGAGAAAGAAAGGATGCAGCTCACCACCGAGCTCTTTACCGATCGCTCCATTGATCGTTAGCAATAGGGCCGACAATAAAGCCAGCCCGATGCCGATCAAGTTGTTTGAGGGTCGCCCAGAAACGCCTCCGGAGGCGGAAGATGGTGAGAATTGATTGCTGCTCATCTCTCGATTATTCAGTGATTCTTGATGATAGCAAACGGATTAATTTATTCGGCAACCACCGTATTCGACAAGGTGCCAATTGCCGGAATTTCAACCTCAACCACATCGCCCGGCTTCAACCAATCTTTTTCTTCTGTGCCAATGATCGAGCCTGCTGGAGACCCTGTCGCGATCATGTCGCCAGCTTCCAATTGAGTGAATTTAGAAGCGTGTGAGATGAGATATTTGGTGTCAAAGATCATCAACTCCGTACCGGCATCCTGCACCACCTCTCCGTTCCGACGGGTATAGATGTGCTGTTCTGCCGGATCGCCAACTTCATCAGCGGTTACGATCCAGGGACCAATGCCACCAGATTTATAGAAGTTTTTGGCCGGCGTATTTTGTGTTCCCATCGCCATCCAATCCCGCACGCTGCCTTCGTTCATGATGGTGTAACCAACAATATGGTCGAGCGCATCGGCTTCTGAAATATGGCGGCCGGCTTTGCCGATAACGGCGACAAGCTCACCCTCATAGTCAAACTGCTCACCGGCTTTGGGGTCCAGGATATCTTGGCCATGCGCCGAAAATCCGCTGACAAAACGGCCAAAGATGCTGGGATACTGTAATGGCCCACCTTCTTCGACAACTTCGTGATAAGCCCGGTAGTTGCGCCCAGCGCACATAATTTTTTGCACATTTGGAATCGGCAAATCATATTCAATAGCATCCAAAGCATGATCTGCCGGCTCACCGATTAACGCCTGTATTTGGTCCAGCGCATCCGCCGCGATCACATCACGCAAAGTCGGAAATTGTTTATCGAGCCGAGTCGACGCATCAACAATGCCGCTCTCCGTAACCACGCCATAGCGCGCCTTTCCATCTGCTTTGTAGCTAATGAGTTTCATCTTTTTATCCCTTAATATGTCGAGCGGCCACCGGACAGATCAAACACACCGCCGGTCGAAAACGAACAATCTTCTGAGCAGAGCCAGGCAACCATGGCCGCGATTTCTTCTGCCAGACCAAAGCGACCCATTGGAATTTTCGACAGCATAAAGTCGATATGCTCCTCGGTCATTTGATCAAAAATCGCTGTCCGAACGGCAGCAGGCGTCACGCAATTAACCATAACATTTGTCTCGGCCAATTCTTTGCCGAGGCCTTTGGTGAGGCCAATAATACCGGCTTTACTTGCCGTATAAGCTGGGGCTTTTGGATTACCGTCCTTACCCGCGACCGAGGCGATATTCACAATCCGCCCATAATCCCCTTCGAGCATGACCGGAATTACGCCTGAGCAAACATGGAAGGTGCCGCTTAAATTTACATCAATGACCTTTTGCCATTCATCCGCTGGATATTCCCAAGACGTCATATTGGGGCCTGAGATACCCGCATTGTTGACCGTGATATCAATACCACCGAGCTTATCTTGCGTTGCTTTGACAGCGTCTTTGACGGAGGCCACATCGGCGACATTGCCAACCACGCCGCACATCGTCCCACTGCCTTCTTGGGCAAGCTTCTCAATTGCGCCATCGATGGCGTCTTGGTTGATATCCCAGACACAGACATTGGCACCTGATTGGGCTAGGCGTTCTGATATCGCATAACCCAGGCCAGCGCCGCCGCCGGTAACGATGGCATTGCGGCCTTGAAGATCGATCGTATTGCTAGCCATTATTTACTTACTCCAAATCCACAAAAACCAAGGTCTTCAACCGAATTTCGAACAGAAACACCTTCATATAAAGCTTCGGCAGCGGTGGCGCCGCCGGCCATTACAATATCTCCAGCGCTTAATTTCTCACCGTCTTCAGCCACCATCCGCGAAGCTGTCGCCAAGGAGCGTGCCGGATGACCGAGGATCGCCGCACTTGAGCCGATTTGCACGGCGCGACCATCGAATTCCATGACCATACCGAGATTAGAGATATCTATTTCCGGGAAGCACCACTGACCAATAACAAAGCCTGAAGAGGATGAATTATCCGCCACGACATCTTCGACCGTGAATTTGAAGTTTTCATAACGGCTATCGATGATTTCCATGGCGGGCGCAATCGCCTCAACCGCATTCCAAGCTTCCATTGTGGAAACCGGACCTTCGAGATCGGATTTAAGTAAATAGGCTATTTCCGGCTCAACCCGGGGATGGACATATTTTGAGAAATCAATCTCACCACCATCTTCGACCAACATCGAATTGGTCAAACGTCCCCAGATCATATCATCGACACCCATCTGGATCATTTTTGCCCGACTGGTGAAGCCCATCTTCATGCCAACGCGATGTTCGCCTGCATCAAGTCGCATATCGATGCTTTTGGCCTGAACGCGATAAGCCTCTTCTAAAGTAAAACTTTCCGTTTCGGATAGTTGTGAGATCGCCGTCGCATTAATCTGCGCGTCATAAACGATCTTCGCTAATTTTTCGATATCTGCACTCACGAGAATTCTCCTAATTTAGTCATCAGACCGAAAACGCAGCGCGAACGGAACCGAGACCATTGATGCGCACTTCATAGACCTGACCGGCCTCGACGCCGACCATGGGACCCAGCGCACCAGACATAACAACGTCACCGGCAGACAAAGGCCGGCCGCGCTGAACCATTTCTTCTGCCAGCCAGCGCACCGCATTGATCGGGTGACCAAGGCAGGCCGCACCAGCGCCAACCGAAACCGGCTCGCCTTTGGATTCCATCACCATGCCGCACATCCGACCGTCGAACTCATCGAGTTTGACTTTCTGATTGCCGACGACATAAAGCACGGCAGAAGCGTTATCCGCGACCGTATCCTGAATTTTGATGTTCCAGTCTTTGACCCGGCTATCAACAATTTCGATCGAGGGCGTTGCATAGGCAATCGCATTGATCACTTCCGAATTGGTCGGCTTCTCAAAGTTGATGTCTTTTTCAAGCACGTACGTAATCTCAGCCTCAACGCGCGGCGCTAAGAGCGAGCTGGTGTCTACTTCTTCACCATCAGGTATGGCCATGTCGTCAAACAAGATACCAAAATCCGGTCGATCAACGCCCAATTGCTTTTGCACCAGCTTAGACGTTAGGCCAATTTTGCGGCCCACCATGCGAGCCCCACCGGCAAGGCGGCGCTCGGTATTAATTTCCTGTACGGCATAGGCGGCATCGACATCACCTTCCGGCAACAGATCGCGGACCGGCTCACATGCCTTGCCCGTTTGATAAGCTTCCAGCAACCAATCGGCCGCTTTTTGAATAGCGTCATCGCTCATTCATTCCTCCTGATTTTTCTCATTACCTAGTTTGTTAGAGCTTTACGCAGATATTACTGGTCTCAAGGTAGAACTCCAGCGAATATTCACCGCCCTCACGTCCAATACCGGATTGCTTGGCGCCGCCAAACGGCGTCCGCAAATCTCTTAAGAACCAGCAATTCACCCAGGTGATGCCCACATCGATTTGTGGCGCGACCCGATGGGCGCGGGTAAGGTTTTCGGTCCAGATCGCGGTCGCCAGGCCATAAGGCGTATTATTGGCAAGCGCGATGGCCTCTTCTTCAGTATCGAAAGGACGAATGTGACAGCATGGGCCAAAGATTTCATCCGTCACCGGCGTCGCATCATCGGCGAGATCCGTCCAGATGGTCGGCTCAATCCAGGCACCTTTATTGAGGTCGTCACCCATATCCGGTACCCCGCCACCCGTGACCACGGTTGCGCCCTCTTTGACGGCCGCTTCATAATAAGACAGCACCTTGGCGCGGTGAGCATGGCTAACCAAAGGTCCCATATCTGTGTCCTTGTCACCCGGTACACCTATTTTTAATTTCTCGACGCCTTCTTTTAGGCGAGAGACAAACTCATCAAAGATCGGGCGTTCTACCAAAAGCTTCTCAGTGTTCAAACAAACCTGACCGCAATTGGCAAAAGCGGAACGCAACGTGCCCTCAATCGCTTTATCCATATCGCAATCGGCAAAAATGAGGCCCGCGTTTTTACCGCCGAGCTCGAAAGAAACATCGCGCATGCCAACAGCGGCGTTTTTCATGATGGCTTCACCGGTAATGGTCTCGCCGGTAAAGGTGATCGCATCCACATCCGGGTGCTGGGTCAGGAACTCACCCGCAGAATCCGGGCCAAAGCCATTAATCACGTTATAAACGCCAGCTGGAATACCAACCTCGTTCATGACCTCACCCAGCAACGTCGCGGTCTGAGGTGTTTCTTCAGAGGGCTTAACAATAACCGCATTGCCGCAAGCCAAAGCCGGGCCGACTTTCCAGGTCATCAAAAGAAGCGGTAAATTCCATGGACAAATTACTCCGATGACACCTTTGGGGCGCTCGGAGGTGTAGTTAATGGCGCCGGTACCATCTGGCGTATCCATTTTAAAGAAATCACCGTGATGAGATTTCATCGTATCGGCAAAGACCTGGAAGTTTGCAGCACCACGTGGGATGTCGATATGCGACGCCAAAGAATTAGGTTTACCGGTATCGGCAACTTCGGCGGCCAAAAATTCGTCAAAGCGCGCATTAATACCATCAGCCAGTTTACAAATAAGATCGAGGCGCTTAGCCAAAGGCATTTGCCCCCATTCGCCATCCATTGCCGCCTTGGCCGCTTTTACCGCCGCATCGACATCTGACTTATCGGCCTCGTGAACAATCGAAGCGACACTGCCGTCAATTGGATTGATGTTTTCAAAGGTTTTATCCGAAGAGCTGGTGCGATATTCGCCACCGATAAAATTAAGCGTTTGATTTGATTTCTGATCCACAACTTGATCCATGATTAGATCCCTTCCTTGGTATAAAAAATATCGACATTTTCTATTTTCTCGATTATCTTATGTTATTGTGACATTTGCAACCTAAATGCGCTATATTAAGGATGATGTTAATTGGACGGTAATATCAGATTTATGGACAATATTTCAAAGACGGAAATACCGATCGGCGTTGTTGCCTCTGCGACCAGCACTCGAGTGCTGGAAGCGTTGACGCAATTGCGCGAAGATATCATCAGCGGCATTCTCAAGCCCGGTGAGAAATTGCGCGTCCAACACCTCAAGTCAAAATATGGCGTTGGCGCAGCGACACTAAGAGAAGCGCTCTCCTTGCTGGTTTCAGAATCTCTGGTGACCGCAACGGCGCAGCGGGGCTTTAATGTCGCACCAATTTCACTGCAAGACCTTAAAGATATTTCAGAAACCCGCACCATGCTGGAAGTTCAGGCGGCTGTCGAATCCGTAAAACATGGCGACGAGGAATGGGAAGTTCAGTTAATCGGCGCCTATCATCGCCTAACCAAAGTGGAAGAAGGCACGGAAGATCTGGCCAACTCGTCAACGGCGATTTGGGAGCAGCGTAATATTGAGTTCCACGAAGCCTTGGTTGCCGCTTGCCCCTCCCGTTGGATCAGACAGTTCCGCTCGATCCTGCATACCCATTCAGAGCGCTACCGTCGGCTTTCTCTGCAAACGGTGGGCGTCAGCCGCAATGTTCATATTGAGCATCAGGAAATATTCGATGCTGCCATGGCGCGCGATACCAAGACCTTAGTCAAAGTGCTTACCAACCACATCGATAAAACTTTTGACGTGGTGTATCAGATGGTCAAAGAGGACCCTTCGTTAAATCCAATTACATAAAGTTCAAAAAACACAAAAAAAGTCTCAGGAGAAAGAATTATGAGTGATCAGAAATCAGGTGGCGTTATCGCCAGCGTCATAGCTTCCCACACACCGCGTATGGCTTATGAAGAAAAGGCTTGGGACTTCACTCTCGGCTTGATTGACGGCCTTAAGGAACTCGGCACCAATTTGCGCGAGCTTAATCCGGATTTGATTGTGGTAAACACGACCCATTGGATCACGACATTTGATTGGGTGATAACCACGCATGATCGGCATAAAGGCATTTGTATCGCCGAAGAGGCACCTCACTTGATCCCAAAACTCCCCTATGATCGGCCGGGCGACCGGGCCTATGGCGAGGCTTTAAACGAAGATTTAAATGCCCTCGAAATCCCAAGCTATCCGACAGATATTCCCGATTTTCATTGGGATTACGGCACGGCCGTGCCATTGCAATATCTCGACCCGACCAATGAAATCCCAGCCGTGGTTACCCCGACCTGTTATGCCTCTGAATTGGAGGAAAACATTCAGGTCGGCCAGCAAATTGATGCCACCGCTAAGCGCCTTGGAAAACGGGTCATCGTCGTGGTCAGTAACGCACTGACCCATCTCGTTGTCAGGGGACCTGCCTCTTGGCCGCTGCCGGAACATCAGGCGATGGATCAGAAATTCATTGAGATGGTTAAAGCTGGCGACGTTGATAGCGCCATCGCTTATCTGCCGGATTATGCCCGCGATGCGAAATGCGAAATGGGCGGACGGGGCCTCGGCGTATTCCTAGGCGCTGCCAAGGCATTGGAAGAGGATGTCAGCGATTTAGCTGGTGCTCAATACGGCCCTTATGCGCAGAGCTCTGGCAGTGGCAATGCAAATCTAGCCTTGGTCGCCGCTTAAATCAGTCCGCTAATGCCGTCATAGCAAAGCTTCAAACCGGTCAGGAACAACAGCGTAATGATCAGCCGGTAAAACAGCTGGTCATCGACTTTGCGGTGGATCCAAAGCCCAACCAAAATGCCCACCGGCACCACCGGCAAAAGTACCAACGACGTCGAGAGGTTCGTGATGTCGAACTGCCCGAGCCACCAATAAGGGCCGATCTTGGCGTAATTCACATAGGTATAAAAAATCGCCAATGTGCCCATATAGAGCGTCTTATCCAAGCGTTGAGGTATCATATAAACGTTCAGCGGCGGTGCGCCGGAATGGGCAACAAAACTGGTAAAGCCGCACATCGCTGTCCAAAACCCACCCTTGATAATAGCCGGTTTGGTCGGCGGTCCGGGCTCTTTCTTTCGGACATAATCCAAAAAACGCAAACTTGCAAAGGCCACTGCAATGCCGCCAATGATCAACTTGATGGCGGCAGGATCGAGATACTTAAATGTCAGCGTCCCCACCACGACACCAATCGTCGCCCCAGGAATCATAATCTTCAGATTCTTTGTATCCCAAGTTTTGCGAAACGCCCAAATGGCAAAAATATCGGCGACACAAATGATCGGTAAAAGAACAGCTGCCGCTTGCGGCACAGACACCACCAACGCCATGAGAGGCGTCGCCAACCCACCCGTGCCCCCGACACCGGCCTTTGCGATACCAATCGATATCACCGCCGGAATGGCAACGAGATAAAATAAAGGATCAGTTATGAGGGGCAATTGGTCCATGGTTTAAAATCCACCCTCACTTATTCAGCCACCAAACCCGCCGCCTCAATCCCTACGATACAAGCCATCTCATCATTGTCTGCCGTGTCCCCACTGACACCGGCTGCGCCTAAAAGATCACCATCAGAATTTTTGATCAGCATACCGCCGGCCACCGGCACGAACTTGCCTTGTGACATTGCCATCAGGCTTTCACCGAAATGCGGTAAGCGCTCATAGAGACCTTCGAGCTTGCGGGAATTCATCCCCATGCCGAGCGCGCCGTAAGCTTTGCCGACCACCGTCTCATAACGCATCATCGGCGAGCCATCTTGACGCTTATAAGAAACCGTATGCCCGCCATCATCCAACACCACGACGGCCATCGGCTTTAAACCAACTTCTGCCGCCTTAGTCATCACGCCATCAATAATCGCATCGGCCTGTTCGAGTGTGATTTTTGTCATTATTTTCCCCACAAATAAATAAAATCTGGGCGAAGTTTAGGGGGCAGCCTCTGAGAAGGCCAACAAAAAAGCCCGGCTGAACAAACAGCCGGGCTTTTTAAAATAAAAAGATCTTACCTAACCCGTCGCAAACAGCTTCTGCGGCAGCCAGGTTGCGATTTCTGGGAAGTTGATGATCAGGATCATGCCGGCCAACATGATAATCCAATAAGCTGTGGAGCTTTTGAAAATCGTCATCACGTTCATATCTGGCTCGAATTCCTGAATTGCCGATTTCACTGTATAGACCAGCAGGCCAAAGGGCGGCGTATAGAGCCCAGCCTCAATCGCGATTATACCGATAATAGCGAAAGCGATAGGGTCAAAGCCCAGCTTAACCGCAATCGGGGCGAAGATGGCCGCCGTCAACAACATGATCGAGATCGAATCGATGATCATACCAAGGGCGAACCAAATCGCGACCATTACGGTGATAATCATCCAGGGTGCCATGCCCGAATCGAGGAATAGCCCTTCAATAGCGTTCGCCATGCCGGTCATCGCCAGAGTGCGGGAATACAGCGCTGCGGTGATCAGAAGCAATAGGATCGGAGCCGAGGTTTTGCCCACCAATAAAATAGATTCGATAATATCCTTGATCCGCATACCCTTGATAATGCCCAGTATCAGACCAATAAGAGCACCGGCACCGGCACCCTCTGTCGGTGTGAAGAAACCAAACCAAATACCGCCCAACACAGCAACGACCACCAAAGTTATCCCGCCAAGGCTGATAAGGAACTGAACCGTCGAAACGTCATCGACCTCTTCAATCTCTATATCCGCCTTCTCACCGCCACCAACCAGCTCAGGATTCATCAGGGCGCGAATGAAGACGTAAATTATGAACATCGATGCCAGCATGAGGCCCGGTATCACACCAGCCGCAAAAATTTGGCCAATAGACTGCTCGGTCAAAATACCCCAGACAATCATCAACACACTCGGCGGAATGAGCATGCCAAGACAGCTTGAACCAGCGATTGCGCCGAGGGCAAAACCTTTATGGTAGTTAAACCGCTTCATTTCTGGATACGCGATGCGCGAAAACGCCGCAGCAGAGGCGATACTCACACCGGTGACAAAGGAAAACAGCGCATTGCCCATCACCGTCGCGATGGCGAGACGCCCGGGAATACGTTTTAGAAGACGGTTGATCCCCCGATAGACATCCGTAACCGTGCCGGATTTGCCGATAAATTCTCCCATCAGCATAAACAGCGGGATGACGGCAAAAACATAGGCTCGGATGGCTTCATAAGCTGTCCCGGCCAACATTGTCTGCACGGTATGAAAGGCGTTCATATCCCGTCCTGTTACCAGCCAGATACCGAGCGCGGAGGTCATCCCCAAGGCGATCGCAATATGGACACCAAAGACGACAAGGCCAATCAGACTTATAACCAGCAAGATGGCAGTACTAGCTTCAAACACGATTTATTTCCTCACTACTGCTGATTGCTTTAATGTTGAATGGCATCTTGATCGACTTCTGAATCCAGAAGCTCCGGCCGGAAAACATCGATGTAAGCCATGACCAGATAATTCACCATGGCGAGCGCGCTACCGAGCAGCACTGTCCAACGGGCTGGCCAAGATGGCACACGGAGCGCACCTTCGCCTTCAAATTCGTTTTCGACGTAAGAGAGAATGCTTTCTTCCCAACCACCTGTGATAATCATCAGGAAAAAACAGGCGCCAAGGAGGTAACCGAAGGCCAATAAGATGCGCTGGATGGATTCAGGAAACTTAACGACCAAAAAGTCTGCTTTGAGCATGGAGCGGCTGCGGATCGCATAGCCAGCTTGCAGAAATACAATAATAACGATGGAAGCAGCGACCATCTCGGCTGTGCCGTGAATGGGGGTGTTAAATAAACCGCGCCCGATGATGGCGGCCATCACCAAAAATGACAGGCCAAACGCCCAAGCAGCGGCAACGACCATAAGAATTTTTGATAATTTATCGCTGAATGTAATGAGTGACATCAGCTTTCCCTCTAGAATTCATGATTGATGTATCGTGTAGAAAAAATTACCGGCTGAAAGCAAATTTGTTTCCAGCCGGTAATAATGTCGATGTAACGCGTTAAAATGTTAGCGCGTTATTTAACTACGTAACGAACCGGCCATTTGTAGCCAACTTTCTCAGCCGCAGCCAAAGTAGCGTTCAAGATCGCTTTAGCTGGCATGCCTTCTTTTTCCAAAGCATTGGCATGCATTTGTGGCCAATGAGCGAGTTTCTTCGCCCAAGTCAAACGAGGCTTTGGGCCAAGTTCATTAACCGTGATATTTTTCTTCAACCAAGCCATGTCTTTTGCATAGCCTTTCTTGTTGAAAGTACCGGTAAGAGCGCGATAACGGTCAGCAACTTCCAAGAAGATTGGCCGAACTTCAGCTGGCAAACCTTTCCAGAAACGATTGTTAACGGTTAGGCCGTGCCAAGTGATCGAACCAAAGCCGATGGTGGTGTAGTATTTACCAACTTCGTGCAGCTTAAAGACTGGACCCCAAGCAGATGGGAACATGATGCCGCCTTCGGCAACGCCAGTTTTAATTTTCTGATACCAGCCAGGAAGACCATCGGTCACTGGAATGATGCCGATACCGGCTTGCTTCATCCAGTTAAGGTTGAGGCCAGCGCCGAGAATCTTATGTCCTTTAAGATCATCCACGGTTTTCCAGTCGAAATTTGTTCCGAGGTTGTAGCCACCATCACCGATGATTGCGATCAACGTCTGGTTAAATTTCTGGAAACGCTTCGTGAGGCTTGGGAATTTCTTGTAAACCTCAGTTGCGATGGCAACAGACTGAACCGGATCCATGGTGCCGAAAGGCAGCATGATCTGGAAAGCATGCATTTTCAATTTAGAAGCTTCGAAGCAATAGCAGAAACCGCCGACGTCAACGATACCGTTTTGAACGCCTTCAAACACTTCAAACACTTTAACGATCGAGCCGCTATAGCCTTCAATGAAGTTAATTTTATGGCTGGTTTTGGCTTCAACAGCTTTTTTCAATTCTTTTTGAAAAAAGTTTTTCATCAAGCCAGCATAAACAACGGTCGGTGGGTGACCGGAAGCAATTCGAACATTAATGGTTTTGGCATCGGCTGCCGGAGCAGTCGCCAATGAGCCAGCTACAAACCCCATTGCAGCAAGACCCAATAGAGATTTCTTAAGTAATTTCATGAATACCTCCCTAAGGCATTTAATTTATAGACCGAAGACCTATTCTTCCGTCTTAAGGTACAGATTCCTAACACAATTTCTGAGTCTTATAAAAGACCTAATTAGTAGAAACCCGTAGTTCGGTTCGATAATTAATAACAATTTCGCGATTTATACCGAGCAATCGCTTTTCAGCCCTTGTTAAATGCGCTAATTCCCTGAATACAAGTGATTAGAAAACAAATAAAATCGGGGGAAAGCAAATGAGCAACTCAACAGGAATTTCAGAAGACGCCTTTAAAAAAGGCATGCGCGAACTCGCTGCAGCCGTGAACGTCATCACGGCAGCCCATGACGGCAAACAAGATGGCCTGACCGCAACAGCGGCTTGCTCGGTTTCGGCTGAGCCCCCGCAATTACTAATTTGTGTAAATACCGAAGCCGGTGGGCATAACCTCATTAAGGAAAGTGGGAAATTCGTGCTCAACATTCTGGCGCGTGACCAGGAAGATATTGCGATGCGCTTTGCCGGTATGGACGGTGCGGATCGCTCCGAGCGCTTCGGTCTCGGCACTTGGTCCGAGCTCACCACCGGCACACCATGCCTCGATGGCGCCTTGGTCAATTTTGACTGCGAAGTTGCTCAGCAAATCACCGCCGGCACGCACTCAATTTTCATCGGCCATATCGTCGCCAGCCGAACCGCCGACAATGACGGCGCCCCCCTACTCTATGGCGACGGCCAATTCACCGGCCTGGCGACCCGCAGCTAAAGATTAATTCTCAACTGTCGAGAAATATAAATTCGTTTGAAATCAACGGGTTAATTTTTGCGCCTGAAAAAGGGCCTCTAGCGCCGCCATACAGATAGCATGTATTGGGGTTTCTATATTGAAGTAGCGTGTCGTAATATGTTGACATTTGTCAACATATTACCTATGGTGGTTGCGTGATGGCCAGAAATTCTCACCCTAGTAGAGAGATTGAAACTGCCATTTCAGATGCCGAGACAAAGGGTTGGCGCTATATTCCAGCCGGAGGTTCGGCTCATTGTTGGGGTAAATTATATTGCAAAGAGGCCAGCCGAGACGGTTGCAAGATGTCGATTTGGTCAACTCCAAAAAGCGCCTCAGATCATGCTAAGCAAATTAAACAACGAGTGGCAAAATGTCCGCATTAAAAACTCATTCATTTAGTCTGATACTAGATAACGTCGAAACCACTGCCGCCAATTTCGAAGATCGTTTTTTCGAGGCTGGATGTAATGACGCCCTTATTTCGATTGTAAAAGGTTGCGTAACTTTAGATTTTGACCGCGAAGCAAAAAACCTCTTGCATGCTATCGCTTCAGCAATACGAGATGTCTCAACAATCGGTGCGCGCGTCTTGCGTATTACCCCAGATCCCATGGTCTCGATTTCCGACATCGCAGAGAGAGCGGAAACCACACGTCAAGCCGTGTCGCTGTGGGCTCTTGGCAAACGGGGACCTGGCGACTTTCCAGCTCCGATCGCTCGGGTGGATTCGGACATGCCGCTTTGGGATTGGTCCAGTGTGGCTAGATGGCTATATGTGCACGAGAAACTCGAAGACCCCAGCCTCATTGTGGAAGCTTCTCTCATCAGCTATGCCAATGACGCAATCACGTTTGCCGCATCATCCAGCGCAAAAAAATATCAGCCTCTTGCGGCCCATGCCAATCTGACAGAATAAAAAAAGCCGGCCTCGTGAGAGACCGGCTTTTCTGGTGAAATACGAACTCCTATGAAAGCGACTTGAAGCTTCCTTGAGTTGGGATGCTTGTCGCGCCTTTATTGTTGACGACATTCATATTGTATTTGTGCTTGGAGCCTTTGACCCATTGGCCGCCAACCAAAGGTGTCTTAGCAACGTTTTTAACCGGCTTGCCACCCCAATTGATATTACCGACGACCGAATTGTAATTCGTCGCGGCGATCGCGTCGCGAAGAGACGCTGGGTTAGCAACATCCTTGGTCCGCTTTAGCGCATCGACGGCAACTTCAAACAGTGCATGGCGGAAGCCAAGTGGCTGTGTCCATTGTTTGCCGGTTGAGGATTCATAAGCTGCACTTAACTGAGCCGCACTTTGACCAGTCAAACCTGATTTGAACGGATGATGTGGTGTCCACCAAACTTCAGAAGACAAGCCAATACCACGGTCGCCCAAGGCTTCGATGGAAGCTGGGAACAGCAATGCCTTACCAACGGTAACAATCTTTGGCTTAAAACCTTGCTGAGCAGCTTGGGTCCAGAAAGTTGTGAAATCCGGTGGGATCATCACACCGCTGACAACTTCAACATTGGCTTTCTTAAAGGCTGCAATCTGCGCCGAGAAATCATCAGAAGGCGCTTGGAAGCGGCCCGGATCAACCAATTTAAAGCCATTGGCTTTAACGGCTGGCGGGAAGCCGAACTTCGGATCGGCCCAAGCATTGCCATCGGCATCGTTTGGCCATAGCGCGCCCAGGGTTTTATTGGTCGGGATCGAATTCCACAAATTGAAAAACACACCGATGACATCTTCCAGACCCCAGAAGAAGTGATAGGTCCAGTCAAAACCTTTGGCTGGATTACCGCCGCGGCCAAAGAAATAAGGCTGCCATGGCGCATCAGAGGTAATGCAGGGAACTTCGTTTACCTCAGCCTGATCAGCCGCTGGGTTGGTCGTATCCGGCGTGCCGGCACCCATCAGAATATCAACTTTATCTTTTAAGATAAGCTGAGCTGAAACATCAGCGCCCCGATTGGGATTGGATTGTGTGTCTTTGACGATGATCTCAATCGGATGAAGTTTACCGGCGATTTTCACACCTTCTTTGAGGTTACGATTAATATCGGCAACAACAAAATCATCGGCTTCGGCAAATGGTGCAAGTGGGCCGGTTTTTGGACTTACATAGCCAAGCTTAATGGGCCGTCCTGCGGCATAAGCCAAGCCTGATTTTAAAATAGCCGGTGCAGCCACGGCCGCGCCTGTTACAATACTACTGGTCTGGACAAAACGCCGACGCGTAATCTGCCCTTGGCTTTTTTCAATTTCATTTTTTTTATTTGACATGTGCTCTCCCTTTCAAAATTTTTAATTAATCACAATTTTGTGATTAACGGTTTAAACGGCTTCGCCGTCAATTATTATTTTAATGGCGAGGTGTACCGCAAAACGATACACCCCTTTCGTTAGACGGTAAACACTACCCAGATTCACATTTCACGTCAACTGGGTCCGCCGATAACCTCTATCTCTTTCCAGTAACGTGAAAACTCAGCTCACCGGGATCCGTAAGATCCGGCACTGTCCAGCCATCGAGATCATATTCAGCAAGACAATCCTCAGCAAAGCCCCGGAACTTATCCGCATTGCCGGAAGCCTCTGCCCCAAACAAACAATAGCGACGAATTTCTTCGGTCGAACCGCCATAGTTAATCTCATAGAGCTCGTGACGACCGCCGAATTCTGAGCCGATGCAATCCCAGAGCAGCTTCAGTAATTTCACCCGCTCTTCCGCATCATACCCGTTCGAGCCTCGAACATATTGGTCGAGATAGGGTCGAATTTCCGGATTTTTAAAATCATTGGCATGTGAGTTCAGATAAATGAGACCCGAGGCAACCGTCTGCTCGATGATATATTTGATCTTGGTATAAGCCATCGACGCCAAAATTTGATAAGCATTGCCAGGATCCATATTCGGCAGAACGTGATCACCAATCCAAGGTTTTGGATCGCGCACCATGCTATCGGACAAACCCCAGAACATATTTCGCCACGCGATAACCTCGCCGACATTGGCTTGTACACCTCGAAAATCCTTCGTGCCGCCAGCCTCAACAGCTTTTAACAACAGGCCGGAAATGAAGTCCAGCTTGACCGCCAAGCGGGTGCAGCCATGGACAACGAAACGTGGCAGGAAGCCGGTCTGCGGAAAGAAGTTATTAGCTTTCTCAACATCGCCATAAACAAAGACGTTTTCCCACGGCACCAATACCTTATCCATAATGAAGATCGCATCATTCTCATCGAGCCGGCTGGAAAGAGGATAGTCATAGGGGCTGCCCATAACCGTTGATGTCATCTCGTATGACGTCCGGCAGATAAATTTCACGCCTGGCGCATTGGTCGGAATCATAAACACGGTGGCGAAGTTTTTATCTTCAAGTGGAATAAGGCCATGATGGGCGACAAAGGTATAGTTGGTCAGAACGGAACCTGTCGCGACAACCTTCGCACCTGAGACGATCAGCCCTTCCGGCGTTTCTTCTTCAACATGGGCACAAACATCGGCGACCTCATTTGGTGGGCGATCCCGGTCAACCGGCGGATGGATGATCGCATGATTGATAAAAGGCACGCGTTCCTGGCTATATTTATACCACCGTTTGGCGTTCTCTTCATAGGGCGCGTAGAATTCTGAATTGGCTCCGAGCGTGCCCAAAAAGGCTGCTTTATAATCCGGCGAGCGGCCCATCCAGCCATAGGTCAATCGCGCCCATTCGGCGATCGCATCTCGCCCGGCAATCGATTCCTCGACATTTTTTGGTGCTTTAAAAAAAGCATGGGTCATGCCGCCATTGCCGGTATCGGTTGGCGTCAGGATTTTGTCTTTATGCTTAGGATCATGCATTGCGTCATAGAGACGCGCCGTCATCCTGGCAGTATTTCTGAAAGCCGGGTGAGTTGTTACATCCTCAACCTTCTCGCCGTAGATAAAAACTTCCCGGCCATCGCGTAGACTTTCGAGATATTCGTCACCCGTCATGGGTTGTGAATGGGGGACATCACCGATTGTCTCCGGCAATTTGGCAAATGCTATTTTATCAGTACGATCCATTTTTCAAGGCCTCTCCGTTAAAAATGCTGCGCGCGGTCGCCCGCGACACGTTTGTGAGGCTGGCAGCATCGGAAACAGTGACCGTTTTTTGCTGATCAATGAAGGTGCTAATGACCGCCAGACCCTTGGTCAAGGCCGCGAGAAATTTTTGCTTGGCAGGTCCGGGGGGGGTTCGTCAGACATCAACACCCACCTCTTTCTTAACCGGCGAAAATTACGACCATTGTCGTTCAATATTCGAACAGGTCGCTTCGCCCGTCAAGACCAATTAAAGCAGGTTAAAGGGGGGCTACTAAGTTGGAGGCCATTACTTTGGAGGATAAGGCATAATCACTAAGATCGTTGCGATCTCATTGGTGTTGTTGATAATTGAGCGCCCTTCGCCTGGTTCGAGATAGATCGAGTCCAAATTCTCCAGAGTTGCTTCACCGTCATCGGTTTTAATCGTAATCGCACCGCCAACGCAGACGTAACATTTTTCGAGCGGTGTTGCGGTATGGGTCGTGCCGCCGCCGGGCAGAAAATAGGACAGCCCGACCCAGAAATTTTCCGCGTCACTGGCATCATGTCCCTGCAAACGGAAGCCTTTCATATCAAAATGGCCACCCGCTTCATACGCGACAACATCGCTGAGCTTATTAACTTTCATTGTTATTTCTCCCCCTAAAAATATTGAGCGCCCCTAAGTCAGAGCATGTTTTCATGGCAGCAATAGTTACCGAGATTCTTTTTTAAGGTCAACATACTGACAGAATTTGCTGAAATTCCCAAAACAAGATAGCCGCACGATAAGTCAAAATCCCACAATATGAGATTTATGTTTACATCTCTAAATTGGCCATTACAATCGTAACATATCAAATAAACTGACGAAAAGCGGTCTCTACCAGGGACGTTTCATCGCCAATATCACTGGAGAATACAATTATGGGCTCTTTGAAGTTCTCGATCATCCTGTTTGGCCTCAGACTGCTAATTTGGATGCAGGCATTGCGTTATCAAGCTTTTCGCGACCGGCTGAAAGAGAAAAACTTTACCGCTCAAATGAAGACCAAAGACAATTCTGTCGGGCGCTGGTTCACCTTCAAAGACGGCTCGGTTTCTTCCGGCAACGGGGTGAAAGCAGATGCCGATATTGTGCTGACCTTCAAGACTTCTGAAATTGCCGTCCGGCTCCTCATGCCTCCAATAGACCAACTTGAGCAGATCAATGCGATGAAGGACTTCCTGTTGAGCCTCGAAGGTCCGGACGAACTCACCTCCTGGTTTACTCAAACGGTTATGCAGACCCAAACAGTTGGCTGGAAATATGGTGTCGATATGGGTGGCGGCGTGACCCGTTTTTGTAATATGACAAATGGCGGGCCGGTCTTTTTATATGTCAAAGACAACAAGCTCATTCGTATAACACCGATCGATTTTGATGACAGTGATCCCGAGACTTGGACGATTAAAGCGCGCGGCAAAACTTTTACCCCTCCCCGCAAAACGACCTTAGCGCCGCATGGCATGAACTGGAAAAGCATGCTCAATTCGCCGGACCGTCTGCTCTATCCAATGAAGCGGGTCGACTTTGATCCGAACGGCGACCGCAATCCACAAAACCGCGGCAGCTCCGGCTATGAACGCATCTCTTGGGAAGAGGCGCTGGATATTGTCGCCGGCGAAATTAAACGCATCAAAAAAGAGCATGGCCCCGGTGCCATCGCCAACTCGCACGGCTCGCACCACACCTGGGGCAATGTCGGTTATTATCTAAGCGCTGACTTTAAATTCATTAATGCCGTCGGCATGACCCGCGTGCTGCACAACCCAGACAGTTGGGAAGGCTGGTATTGGGGCGCTGCTCACCATTGGGGCGGCTCGCTCCGGGTTGGCCAGACCGAAACCTACGGCACCGTCGAGGATTTGCTTAAAGAAGCTGAGATGGTGGTCTTTTGGGCGAGTAATCCAGAAGGCACCAGCGGCGCTTATGGCTCTCTCGAAGGCACGGTGCGGCGTAAATGGCTGAAAGATCTCGATATCGACCTTGTTCATATCGATCCTTATTACAACGACACCGCCCAATTCCTGGGCGGCAAATGGCTGGCTCCTAAACCGACTTCATCGCCGGCTTTAGCTGTCGCGATTGCCAATGTCTGGATGAACGAAGATCTCTATGACAAAGACTTTGTTGAAAACCGGACAACGGGTTTTGACAAATGGCAGGCCTATGTTATGGGCGAAGAAGATGGCGTGCCTAAGACTCCTGAATGGGCAGAAGAAGAGACCGGCCTTCAAGCCAAAGAAATTCGCGCCTTGGCCCGCAAATGGGGCAACAAAAAAGTCTATCTCGCAGCCGGTGGCTGGGGCAATGGACATGGCGGCGCATGCCGCAACGCAACCGGCATTCAATGGGCGCGCACGCTCGTTTGTCTGATGGCGATGCAAGGGCTGGGCAAGCCCGGCGTCAATATGGGCAATCTGCAATGGGGCACACCGGTTGATACCAATTTCTATTTCCCAGGCTATGCTGAAGGTGGCATGTCGGGTGACCTTCACCACACCGCGATGTCGGTCGAGCTTTATCAGCGGATGCCGCAACTGCCGAGCATGAACACGGTCGAGCAAACCATCCCCCGGCTCTGGCTGCCGGAAGCCATTATGGAAGGCAAAGCTGAAGGCTATGCCTGGGACGGTAAAAGCATCGAAGCGCAGTTCAATAAAATCTCCTATCCAAAGCCCGGCTATTCGCCGGTCAAGATGCTCTACAAAATCGGCGGCTCGCTCATTAGTACGATGGCGGATTCTAATCGCCACGTAAAAATGTATCGCTCGGAGAATCTTGAGTTTTGTGTCAGCCAAGCGATTTGGAATGAAGGCGAAGCGAAATTCGCCGACATCATTCTGCCCGCCTGCACCAATTTTGAGCGCCCGGATATCAGTGAATGGGCAGCCCTTGGCGGCTATGCCTTCCACGGCCAGACCCAGCTCAATAACCGGGTCGCCGTGTTCCAGCATCAGGCCATCCAGCCAATGGGAGAGTCCAAATCTGATTATGTGATTTTCTCTGAAATATGTGAACGCCTCGGCCTCAGTGCCTACTTCACCGAAGGTATCTCGGAGCTCGATTGGGCGAAACGTATGTTCGATGCATCTGATCTTCCGCAGATTATTTCGTGGAAAGAATTTATCCGCAAAGGCTATGTCGTTATTCCGCCGGAAAAAGAAGAGCTGCGCGATCCGACATCTTGGAACTGGTATTACGAGGACCGCAAGAAAGACGTGCCGGAGCCAATGCCATTGCCGTCTGACTATAAAGACGAGTATCTCAAAGGCATTCAGACCCAATCGGGCAAAATTGAGTTTGAAGCATCGAGCCTCAAACGCTTTGATGCGCATGACCCGGAACGGCCGCCTGTCGTTAAATACAATCCGGCCTTTGATGCACCTTCTCAAGCGAAGCACCCGCTTCGTATGCTGACCCCGCATCCCCGCTATTCCTTCCACACTCAAGGTGACGGCAAAGATTCTTTCATCAACAACATCAAAGACCACCGGGTTGAAGTCGACGGCTTTTATTATTGGATCATCCGGATCAATGCTGAAGATGCCGCCGAGCGCGGCATTAAGATGCACGATTTGGTGAAAGTATATAATGATCAAGGTGCCGTTGTTTGTGCCGCCCTGGTGACGCAACGCCTGCCGCGGGGCTCGACCCATGGCTACGAATCTTGTGCAACCTACGAGCCTTTGGGAGAACCCGGCAATTCAGTTGACCGCGGCGGTATTTTGAACCTATTGACACCGAAGAAGTCTCAGATCAAAAAAGGCCATTCGATGGGTAATTCCACGGCCTTGGTTGAAATTGAGTTATGGGATGGCAAAGCCGAACATAATGTCGCCCCCGCAGTTGCGGCAGAGTAAAAAAAGAGAGAATAAGATTATGTCTAAATGGAACCTCATCATCGATCTTGAAAACTGCACCAATTGCAATATGTGTGTGCTGGCCTGCCAGGATGAACATGTCGACAACACCTTCCCAGGCTATGCCGAAGAAATGCCGAAGCATGGCGCCCGCTGGATCGAGATTATGCGCAAAGAACGCGGCCAGGCACCGATGATCGATGTCGCCTACCTCCCCGTCATGTGCCAGCATTGCGATGACGCACCCTGCATCAAGGCAGCCGAAAATGGCGCGGTCTCTAAACGTGCTGATGGCATTGTCATCATTGACCCCGAGAAAGCCAAAGGCCAAAAGCAATTGGTCGAAAGCTGCCCTTATAATGCAATTTGGTGGAACGAGGACCTCCAACTACCGCAACATTGGATCTTCGATGCTCATTTGTTAGATGATGGTTGGAAGCAACCCCGGGCGGTCTCTGTCTGTGCGACCGAAGCGATTGCCGCCAAAAAACTGGATGATGGTGACATGGCGAAATTGGCCGAAGCCGAGGGACTGGAAGTTCTCAATCCCGAATTTGGCACTCGGCCTCGGGTTTATTACAAGAACCTCTATCGCTACAATAAATGCTTTATTGGCGGCAGTGTCGCAGTGACAAAAGACGGCACATCCGATTGTGTTCAAGGCGCAAGTGTTAAGCTCAGCCAAGGCAGTGACGTTATCGCCGAGGCGACTACCGATGTTTTTGGCGATTTCAAATTTGATATGCTCGATGAAAACAGCGGAGCTTACAAAGTGAAAATCTCTGCTGATGGCCACGCATCGAAATCCGTCGATATTGAGCTTGGCGACAGCGTCACCTTGGAAGACATTTATCTGTAGACAAAAATTGATTGAGTTATCTTGATTAGCTTCCCTATCAACAAATGGGACAGCCATATCGTTCCGCTTTGGGAGGGCGGACATTCTAAATTCTAGAGTCCTGCCACCAAGATTAGAACAACTTCGCTGCCGCGATCTCCCAAGCGATGACCAGCAGTGCCGCCCAGGATGCGGTAAATATCAACGTCCGCAACATGGCGATTTTAATGCCTGAAATCATCACAACGGCATGAAGAATGCGGCTCCAGAAATAAATCGCTGCTGCCAAGGCCGTTAATTCCGTGGACACCTGAAGCAGATGCGCAACCACAACGAGGCCGACAAAGGCGCCAAATTGTTCGACCAGATTGATATGAGCGCGATTGGCGCGTTTTACCCAATGGGGCAACTCGGAACTATCGCGCAATTTGACATATTCTTCGGGCTGCAACGGCCCGCCATGTTTAACCTGTCCAATAATGTGTGGTATCCACATCAAGGTGAGCAAAATTGATGTTAAAAATAAATAAAATAACTCGGCAGACATTTCCATTCTCCTCAGCGTTAATCTTTCAAATGGAATCATAACCGGAGCAGACGCCGGAGAAGAATAGATTTTTCGTGATCACGCAGATGATTGGGCATTAATTGACGGTTAATCCCGATCGTGCAAAGCTCCGTCAAAATAAAACGATTAGGGGAAGCTTTGTTATGGGTATTGTCACCAATGTTATTTTGCCGCTGGCACTTGCGTTTATTATGTTCTCGCTGGGCCTCGGCCTAACGGCCAAGGACTTTACCCGCGTTGCCCGCCAACCCAAAGATTTTATCGCCGGCTTGCTCTCACAGGTAATTTTGCTGCCGATTGTTGGCTTTGTGCTGGTGTCGATTTTTACCCTGCCGCCAGAAATTGCGCTTGGTGTCATGATCATTGCTGCAGCGCCGGGCGGCGTTACGTCAAATTTGCTCACCTCTTTTGGCCGGGGCGATGTGGCGCTGTCAATTTCACTGACCGCCATCATCAGCCTCCTCAGCGTCATCACCATTCCGCTTATCGTCGCTTTTTCTTACAGCCACTTTTTTGGTGAAACGGTAAAGGGAGACGTTTCCGTTACCAAGATTGCGGTGAGTGTTTTTGCCATTGTCACGGTTCCGGTGTTGATTGGCCTCGCTGTACGCCATTTTGCCGAGACCTTTGCGCTCCGCTTCAACGCCAGTGCCGAAAAGATTTCGGCCGTGCTTTTTGCGCTGGTTCTGTTTGGCGCGATCTATCAGGAACGCAACAATATTGTCGAATATTATGCCGATACCGGTGCGGTCACTTTGGCGCTCAATGTCGTCATGCTGGCCCTGGCTTGGGGTGTTGGCTCGCTTTTCGGATCCGGCACGCGGCAAAAAATTGCACTTTCGATAGAGTGCGGATTGCAAAATGGCACGTTGGCAATTGCGGTCGCGACATTGCTGTTTGGCGGTGGCCCGGCCGTCATTCCTGCAGCCACATATAGCCTGACAATGTTTTTGACAGCGCTGATCTTTATCTATTACTTGCGCCGAAACGTCGCACCTGAATAACGAACAACCAAAAGGATAGATTAATGGCTCTAACCATGCACCGAGCATCCGTACCGATGTTCAAACAGACCCTCGCTTCGCTTTCGGCTGTGCTGGACAAAGCCGAAGCGTTTTGCCAGGAAAACGATCCTGACCCGGCCGAATTCATAGAGCGCCGCCTAGCGCCCGATATGTTTACTCTGACCCAACAAGTGCAGCGTGCAACATTTCACTCAGCCCAGGCGGCGGCTAAGCTGGCCGGCGTCGACACACCAGAGTTTGATGATAACCAAAAGTCATTTGCCGACCTGCAAACCCGCATCAAATTTACCGTAGACTTTTTTAACACGCTCACAGCGGAACAATTTGAAGGCAGCGAAAACAAAGAGTTAGAAATCCAAATCCGCGTCGGCCCACTCCAGTTTATCGGCGAAGATTTCTTGTTTCATTTCGCCATTCCGCAATTCCTATTTCACACAACAACCGCCTATGACATCATCCGACATGCCGGCGTCGAGGTGATGAAGCGCGACTTCCTGGGCGATGCCGCCAATCGGTAAAGCTTATCCGGCATCTCGAACGCAGCGGGCATAATTATTTATCCGAACTTCGTCACGCTGCCCGCCAAGCGACGTAAAATCGCTGGGATTGCCAGTTTTTGGGTCTGACCGTTGAGCTCCGGCGCCATGTACATCAACGCCATCAACCGAAACACATTTACCAAAACAAACATAGGACGCCATTTTAATATTGTCGCCATGGGTTGTTGACGACCAGAACCAGCCCGCTTTATCGGTTTGTTTTAAATAATCGGTATCAAGGGCGGGATTATAGTCACGATAATCGACGATGTGTTGAAGGGTTTTAACATTCGGCAAACGCCAATCACGATAGCCCGCAAGGTCCAGATTCTCACAATAGTTCAGAGCCTCCGGCCAATCGCGGGTTTTATTGTCGTCCGATTGTTGCCACATCAGACCGGACGCCTTATCGGTGACGGTGCCATTGCCATTGTCTCTGAAATCATTGTCCCCCCATTTGGGCCCGCGAACACAGCGATAGAATAAACTTGAGCGTCCCCGGGTCGGCGCCTGCTTAATATGACCATCAAGATAGTTGAAGAAAAAAGCGCCTTCGACACCCGTACGACCGTAATGATCGCCGGCATAGATCGTGCTTGACCAGGTTTGACCCATCATCTCGACGCGGTGGGTCGAGGCAAAACGATCACCCTCGAGAATACTTTTGTCCGGCAATGAGAAATCAAAAAATTTGTCATCGATGAAATAATGTCGACCTTGGGAACCCCTAAAATCAGCGATTGAAAAGAGTTCCTTTAGATTGGGTAGGCGCCAGTCACTTTTCCGGGCCAATGTCAGATCCGAGCAAGCCTGTTCGGCATCATTATAGTTTTGCCGTTCGGCGTTATGTGCTTTTTGCCACATCAGACCGGTGTTTAGATCGCTTACCGTTCCATCGCTGTTATTTCGATAGGCCGGCAGGCGGCCTTGGTAATGGGCATCCTGGCCATAATATTTCTCGCCTTTGGCCGGGCATTCAATAACCCGAGACTCGTCGAAACAGGTGCCTTGACTGGTATCGGTCAATTTGTTGGTAAGCCTAATTGCTTTGGCGAATGGCGCACCAGCATCATATCCAAACGGCAAGGAACCACTCCGCCCGGCGCGCCGGTTATCATTCTGCCGGTTGGCATTCGGCTGACCACGCCTTTCTGGGCCCCTACTTTGACCTGCACCAGGACGATTACCCGGCGCACAAACCAAACCTTTTTGCTGACTTGCTCTGACGTTCCGGCACGTGCCACGGACAGTGCCGTGCGGTGCATCAAACGAGCAATCGCTATTCGCTGACTTGGCACTGCACGCATCAAAGGCGGCTGGCGGTGGCCCGCCCGGTCGTTGGGAATGGGCAGGATAAGAATATGCAAAAAGGATACTGAACAGAGCTAAAGCTAAAAAGCGCATAGGCGAAAACCTTATTCATAGAAAACGGCTATTTCACCGGAGAATGAGTGAAAAAATTGACCCTGGCCTTAATCAAAGTCAATTTGGCGAAAAATTCTCCCTTCATTTCGCGACAAATGATGGGTTTCATCTAAAGTAATTTATATACGCATTCCGGTACCAATTAGCTTGTTTTATAAACAAAAAAATGTTAGCCTACCAAACAATTAAATAAACGGACTATATAACTGTCCGACAAAAAGGCGGCAAGCAGGCAAGCTATTTTGACCCAATCGCCTTCATTTGAGATCAGATCCAGATACCTCGGGGAAGAGGATTCATATTTTCGCAGGCCTGTGCCGGGTTGCGCGTGATGAATCGTGATCGATGAATGAGGAGCGAACGATGCCAAAAAATAGTGATAAAAATTCCGGCCTGAATTTAGGCTTTAATCTGAAATTCAATGAATTGTATGAATTGGACGGGCTCGCCAAAATTGATGCGGCCTTTCTTGATTTTCTGAGTGAGCAAAATTCGGATCTCACGGATCAACTAAAAGCCGGTCGCGTGAATAAACCGGACGATAAGGTTGAATCCCAAATTCTGATCGATGCAGGTCCTCATTTAGAGAATTTTTTAAGTAAACTGTTTGGCATTGAAAATCAGATCGATGGGCTCAACGAATGCCATCACGCTTTAAGACCCTTTTTCGATTTCAAACGCACCTTCGTTCAACGCAAAGCCTTTAAAGCCGTAACACCTGAAAAGGCGGCACAGATTGACGGTGAAGAACTTAGTCAAAAGTTGCAATCCCTCTTTGGACACCGGTTTCAAGAAACCAAAGACGAGTTAATCTTCGTTGAGAAAGTTTCGGCCTGGTTGGAAGAACCCGAAGCTCAAAGCGAGGCCATTGAAGTCGCCCTCAATTATGCCGGTTGGGCGCTGCGCACGCCTGAAGGCAGGGCAAAGCATCAAGGTGGTGATCTGTTTAAAATGCCCGGCAAGCTGGATTTTGAACGTCTGGTTCCAGCAGAAATGGATTTAACCTCTGAATATGCCGTGCATAAGCTCCCCGAACAGCGTCTGCACCGGCGCGCCGGTTTTAAGCTCACTGATTCCGGCAAAGACTTAAAAGGCGCTCTTTCAGAAGCACATTACTGCATTTATTGCCACAACCAGGGCAAAGACTCATGTGCCAAGGGCTTGCTCAGCAATCCCAAGGAGGAAGAATCAGACTTTGCTAATAGTCCTTTTGGCGTTCCTTTAACCGGTTGTCCGCTGGGCGTTCGTATCTCGGAAATGAATATTCTGAAAGCGCAAGGGTCTGCTCTTGGCGCCTTGGCTGCCTTGGTGATCGAAAACCCGATGACAGCCGGAACCGGCCATCGAATTTGCAATGAATGCATGAAATCATGCGTTTACCAAAAGCAAGATCCCGTCAACATCCCTGAAATTGAAACCCGCATTTTAAAAGATGTTCTGGCACTCCCCTTTGGTTTTGAGATTTATAGCCTGCTCACTCGGTGGAACCCACTCAACCTCGCCCGCCCGCTTCCCAAGGCACCTACGGGCTTCCGTGTCCTCGTGGCCGGTATGGGACCTTCCGGTTATACCTTGGCCCACCACCTCATGAATGACGGGCATACCGTTGTCGGCATTGATGGTCTCAAAATGGAACCATTACCTGCCGAAATATCCGGCGTTGATGCCCACGGCAAACGTCAGCCATTTAAGCCGATTAAAGACATTAAAGAACTTGAGGAGCAGCTGGATAACCGTGTTATGGCTGGATTTGGTGGTGTGGCGGAATACGGCATCACGGTTCGCTGGGACAAAAATTTCCTAAAAATCCTTCGCCTCCTGGTCGAACGGCGGCAGCAATTCGCCATGTTCGGTGCCGTCAGATTTGGCGGCACGCTTACCGTGGACAATGCGTTCGAGCGCGGCTTCGATCATATCGCCTTGGCGCTCGGCGCCGGCCGGCCAACAATCATCCCTATCCCACGTGGATTGGTCCGTGGCGTCCGGGCAGCCTCAGACTTTCTGATGGCCTTGCAACTCACCGGTGCGGCAAAGTCGGAATCAATCGCCAATATGCAGCTTCGTCTGCCGGCTATCGTAATCGGTGGAGGTCTTACCGCAATCGATACCGCAACAGAGGCGCTCGCCTATTACCCCGTGCAGGTTGAAAAATTTCTAAAGCGCTATGAAACACTCGTCAAAGAGCGAGGTGAAACCCAAATACGCGCTGCCTGGGATGAGGAAGAAGGTCTAATCGCAGACGAGTTCATCAGCCATGCAAAGGCAATTCGAGCTGAGCGGGCGGTGGCTGAAATGGAAGAGCGCGACCCTCATATCCTAGAGCTATTGAAGAAATGGGGCGGCGTTACGGTTGCCTATCGCAAACGTTTGATGGACAGCCCAAGCTATACGCTCAACCATGAAGAAGTCGAAAAAGCCTTGGAAGAGGGCATTACAATTGCTGAATGTCTCTCGCCGATTACGGCCTTGGTCGATAAATTTGGCCATGTCAGCCACCTCACCCTTAACAAACAACGCCTCACCAGAGATGGCACGTGGCTGACCCTGGACAATGTTGAAAAACTTCCCGCCCGGGCCGTCTTGATCGCTGCCGGCACGCAACCCAACACCGTCTTGGCCCGCGAAGATGAAAAGCGGTTCGAACTCGATGGCCGTTACTTCAAGGCCTTTGACCTTGATGGCACCCCGGTAGAGCCCGAACGCATCAAAAAGCCCAAAGACGTACACGTTTTAGCGCATATTGAAGAGGATGGTCGCGCCGTCAGTTTCTTTGGCGATCTTCACCCCTCGTTTGCCGGCAACGTGGTGAGCGCCATGGCCAGCGCCCTACAAGGCTACCCGGCAATCAGCAAAATACTGGCGGAAAATAAACCGGCCAATACGGAAGGAGATGACGTTTTCTTTGCCGGCTTGAATTCTGAAATGCGGGCTGTCGTCCACAAAGTTGAGAGGTTGAATGATACAATCATTGAAATTGTCGTGCGGGCCCCACAAGCTGCCCGCCAGTTTCAGCCAGGTCAGTTTTATCGACTGCAAAATTTTGAAACTCTGGCGCCGATGGTTGATGAAACCCGATTGGCAATGGAAGGATTAGCTTTAACAGGTGCCTGGGTCGACAAAGAGGAAGGCCTGGTCTCGATGATTGTTCTTGAAATGGGCGGGTCCTCAGATTTATGCGCCCAGCTTCAACCGGGCGAGCCGATCGTCTTAATGGGACCTACCGGCACAGCAACGGAGATCCCCGAGGGTGAAACGGTTTTGCTGGCGGGCGGTGGATTGGGCAATGCTGTCTTATTCTCTATCGGTCAGGCTTTGCGGGCTGCTGGTTCTAAAGTGCTTTATTTCGCCGGCTATAAGACGATCACTGATCGCTACAAAGTCGCTGAGATTGAAGCCGCGGCTGATACCATCATCTGGTGCTGTGATGAAGCACCCGGCTTTGTGCCGGACCGGCCACAGGACAAAACCTATGTCGGCAACATCATTGATGCGATGGTGAATTATGCCGAAGGAAATCTCGGCCAGGCAATTATCCCAATTGGCGATGTTGACCGGGCCGTTGTCATTGGCTCGCACGGCATGATGGGTGCCGTCGCAGACGCGTTGCGCGGCAAATTGCTGCCTCACATTAAAGACCGTTTCCACGCCATCGCCAGCATCAACTCACCAATGCAATGCATGATGAAAGAAATTTGCGGTCAATGTGTGCAGACCCATGTCAATCAGGAGACCGGCGAACAAACGCTCGTCTTCTCCTGCTCAAACCAGGATCAACCCTTGGAGCAAGTCAATTTTAGTCTGCTCGGCGCGCGCTTGCGGCAGAATTCAGTGCAGGAAAAGCTTACCTCGCAATGGATAGATCGGTGCCTGGAAATTAGCGGGCAACGGGAAAGCCGGATGCAGCCTGTCGACAAAGGTGCCACTGACCAGGAAGACGAGGCCGCATAATTGTTTTAAATTACATTCCCGTTGAATTGAGAAAATGGACACTCTTCAACAAAAGGCCGATCTCGCTGTTATAACGAGATCGGCCTTACTGAATAGCAATAAAGCTAATGGCTCAGCTTACTTTTCGATCAACGCGCGGAAAGCGGCATTGACCTCTGTTGTGTGATGCCGGGCAGCGACGTCTTTATCTGCCAGAATCTCATCATAGAAAAATTGTGGCAGTTCATCGTCTTCTTCGGTAAAGCCGGCGTCTTTATTAAATTGCCATTCCATGGCGAGCGTTTCCCGGCCGAGCTCTTTCATAAAGCCTTCGGTCAGATCCGTGCCATGAGCGCTGTTCAACGCGTCGGCGATAAAATCTTGATTGATATTGGTCACCGAGCGACCAAACAGGCAAAGCCCTAAGGAATCGGCAGCCGCGCAATCTTCTTGGATGTCCAAGCTGGCCGCGACCAATTCTTCTGTCGATTTGTCTTTGCATTGGAAGGTCGGAATATTACCGGTGGTATGATCCGCCCCTTGTGCGGTTACCATCATGGAAATACCAGTAACTTCAATCTCGCGGGGATCATAGGCGCTGATGCCCTGCTTTTTAATCGCTGGAATACGCTTAACATTAAAGTGCTCACCTACCCTGGTGGTACCTTGCGCATAAAGCTTACCTTTGTCATTGCCATCGCGGATATCTTCCATCACGCCTGCCATGTAATCATGATCTCCAAACGCGCCTTCGCCCGCTTCCATCAGCACACCGATGGTCGCACCGATTTCGATGGTATCAATGCCAAGGTCATTGGCAATATTGTTCAAAAAAGCAACGTGATCGGGATCGGTCAGGCCGCAATTACTGCCCACCAGACCAAGGGTTTCATATTCCAAAGGCGACACCATATCTTTGCCGTCTTCATCGACGTAGATGTTGGAACATTTGATCATGCAGCCTGGCATGCAGGCATGGGTCGGCTCACCACCCCTCTCCAGAGTTACCTCACGGATATATTGACCACCAAGCTTCAGCGGGCCCTCGTCTTTGCCAACAATCGTGCCAGCGCTGAAATTGCGGGTTGGCAGACCACCAACTTTATTGGTGAAGTCACCGACCATTGCGGTGCCTAATTTGCGGAAGGCGTCAATCGCCGGGTCCTCATCCAGCATTTTGCTGTAGGCTTTGACCGAGCCCATATATTTTTTACGGTCGCTGAACTCCGGCATTTTGTGGCGATCGACAACAATAGCTTTGACTTTCTTAGAGCCCATAACAGCGCCGACGCCACCTCTGGCGGCAATTCGGACCGGGCGTTTTTCAGGATCGGTGAAGGAAATACCAGCCATCAGGCCGCCATATTCGCCGACCGGACTACAGATACCGAGACTGACTTTGTCGCCATATTTCTCATGCAGCATGCGGCTTACTTCAAAATTGCCTTTGCCGAGATAGGGTGATGCATCTTCAAATGAAATATCACCTTCTTGCGGAATGCGGATCACCACCCAGTCATCAGACTGGCCATTTAGCGTAAAGCCGGCAATTTCTAACTGACCCAAAGCAAAAGCAAAGGTGCCGCCAGAATTGGCTTCTTTGATGCCACCGGTGAGCGGACTTTTGCAGCCGACACTGATGCGATTAGCATTTGAGAAGTTTGAGCCAGCGAAAGGCCCGGCTGAGAAAATCAGCGGATTATCCGGCCCCAATGGATCAACGGTCGCGGCTCCCTTTTCAAGCAAGGTTTTTGCAATGAAATGCCGACCGACCCGAATTGAATCCAAGCCATTAAGCTCTTCTGTTTCAATTGATTGATCACTAAGATTAATGTTTAGATATTTGCGCATGTCGTCTCATCCTAAGGTCAAATTGTTATTTGCGACCGAAACCAACGCAGAAATGGCTCTGATCGATGGAGTCGCAATTGTTTTTAAGTGAATGTGTATAATTTGTATGGTCTCCCAACAGTCCGGCTGAATCAAGCCCGATTTTAGGAAATCCGTTAAGTTTTTAACCCAAATTATAGTGTGAGATTATTGAATGGTGTTTGGCGGTTCAACTTCATCTGAAACGGGCGGTGGCGGTGACGCACTTGCCTGATGATGCATGAGGCGCCATTCACCGTCTTCTCTGACAAAGACGTTCGTCGCGACCATTGTGGTATCTTCAAAGACTTCATAGCAGATGACGACAGCGGTATCTTCAAAGACGCTCGCGGTCGCGCCTTTAATCTCAAACATCGGGCCATTTTGATTGGCCAATATGCCGTCCCAGCTCTCCATAACGACATCTCTACCCGAGAGGTGATTCCAACCCGGATGGACACAGCTAATCGTCTGGCCTCGCGCCCAAAGGTCATCCATAGCCTGGATATCATGACTCAAAAACGCAACGTAAAACGCATCATTGGCAAATAGAACCGCCGCACGATCTGTCATAAATTACTCTTCAACTCTCAAAATTTTAAGGTCCTTGATTGCAACTTAGCCAAGAATTCCAATGGCATCAATGCCTCAATGATATCAACAAGTTGTGAAATTTAATCTGCATCGGATAGGAATTATGAAACAGCGTGATTTTCGATCTCATTGCGAAAAATTTGATCGCGGCGGCTTTTCGACAATTCTTCATTCGAACCGACTTCATCACCATCCCAATAGACTTTGGCAACGCGCCTGGCCAGGCGAGCACGCAATAAATTCTCAGCCTTGGTCATGTTACGATCCGTCACCCGGCTCAACCGCGCCGCGCCATAAAGCTGATATATCTCCAGCGCTTTGCCAAAAGACTCGGCAGCACCTTCTAAATGCTCCGAATCTTCCGTCAAACGACCGAGCAAAAAGAGTGCCGATCCCAAATTATTTTGGGTGGCAGCCCACAACATCGGTGTTTCCAATCGATTGCGCACTTGCAAAGCTTCCTGGCAGGCCGCGACTGCGCGCTCGAGAATTTCTGTGTTGCGGGCGAGATCGCCCCATACTTGAAGAGCTTGGGCGAGGTTGTTTTTTACTTCGCTCCATTTGAGCGGAGCGTCTAATTTGGTAAAGACGTGCAACGATGACTGATAGGCCGCGATCGAATTTTTCAACAAGGCCGTTTCACCGTTGATAGCATCCAATCGATAGAGCGAACTGCCGATCCGGCTTTGCAGGCATGCCCATTCACGGGGGAAATCTCCATAGCTAAAGAGCTCGAGAAGTTCCTCAAAACCCGTGGCGGCGGCTTGCAAAATTTCTGGGTCACTGCCGCGCTCTCCCAGAACCTGACGTATCCGGTAGAGGTGATATTGCACATTCGCATAGGCTATTGGGTCGGCATCCTTTGAAATTGCCTCCAAGACCTCTTGATACGCCGTCGCTGCCTTGCGGAGCCAATTTGGATCACCCATGTAGTGACCTATTAAGGCCGTCACATTACCATAACAAACCTGGATCGTCGCTTGATCTCTCGCCACCAGTTCATGGGGCGGCTCCTGTTCGGCCTGTTGTGCCGCCTCAAGCGCCGGCAATAAAAGCGGCTTGACCAAATGCCGTTGCGCTTCGGTGCGCGGCACGACCGCGGCAACCGCAACGGCATAGAGCAGCTTGCCAAATTCCGGATCGAAATTAGTCGGCAAAGCGAGACGGTCAGATATCAGGAACCCACCTGGATGATCTGCTTCACCGCCATGCGAGGCAAAACGCAAATGAATGACCGTACCAACTTCATTGACATCACCCCAGATCAGCAGATCGGCCTTATCCTTAGCGAGCCATTGCCGCCCAGTCGATAAAGCAGATTGCAGAAACGACGCCGATCTCTCTTCAGTATCTTCTACCGGCAAGGGCTCTTCATAGGCTTTGACCCGCAATTCAGGTTGATTGGAGAGCGCGCGGACCAACAAATTCGTCTGGCTGCCATCTTCATCACCGACGAGACGCGCCACTCTAAACTCAAGCAAACGCCTTTTATCCAGCGGCTTGGTAAACAAGCTCAATATTGCATCCCATAACGTCAATGCACCAGCAGAAGAATGAGAAGAAGAATGATTACTGCCTGTCGAAAGCGTAGCGAGTTTCGTCGGCGCGGCGTTGCTGACTTTGGGACGGACAGCCATTTCATTTGAATTGCGGAGGCGCTCAGCCAGATTACCAATCACCGTCAGGGCGACATCGGGTTGCTCTTTCAGCGAGGCCAGAAAACCCTCACGCTCAATTACATCCAACGTAACCGAGCCAACAGCCCGGGCGGTTGCGCTACGGGCGGAGCGGTCGACAATACCCATTTCTCCGATGATCTCACCAGCTGACAGGATCGCCAAGCAAACCATGCCATTGACCGGACCACTAGAAGTGTTTTTAAGCAGCTCCACCTGGCCAGACACAATCACAAAGGCCGATGAACTTGCATCGCCCTCGCGGAAAATAATCTCGCCATCCGTATAGTTTTTATCCATAACGTGCAGCCTATTGCGCCCAAAATACGAAATACTGCAATTACAATGCAATTATGTTGCCAATTTAGGGATTTTGGCCTTAAAATATATAATGCTTCAACCCACTGATATTATTGATAAAATACCAAATACTCCGGGTGCTTACGGGTTTGTCACACGCCTTCAGGAGCCGCTTCAACTCGACATAGGTAAATTTGACCGGGTTATCCTAAATAAAGGGCTCTATTTCTATGGCGGCAGCGCTTACGGGCCAGGTGGACTGAAAGCCCGTCTGGGTCGCCACATTCGCCCCAAATCCAGCCTGCATTGGCATATTGACCACATTACCAGCAAAGGACGTCTCATCGCCTTGGGAATTGTCGCGGGCGGCAGCGAATGTGCATTGGTGGCACAGGCGGCGGCGATGAGAAACGCAGAATTTCCAGTACCCGGTTTTGGCAGCTCAGATTGTTCGACCTGCCAATCTCATTTGGTGAAGCTCAAACGCGTTCGCGATATTCAACAAATATTCGCAGCTGCCGGAGTGACCAAAAAATGGCGGTTTTAGTTTCGGTGCGTTTCAGTGACAATTTACTGAATAAGAAAAGCCGTCATCCTGAACTTGATCAGGATCCAGAATTAGTTGAAGCATGCCGGATTCTGACTTCGTCAGAATGACAAACCCCCTTAGTATTCCTTATAGGATTTTTCTTCGACGATGTCAGAGCCCAACAGCATGTTGATCTCGCGTTTGAGATCGGCACGTTCATCGTTGGTTATGTAGACGGCGCGGGCGAGGTCGATGAATTTCTGTGAATAGTCTTTGGCCGCTTCGCAGTCACGAATGTCGTCTTCAATTTCCCACAACGCCTCATTGACCTCTTTCAGCTTCGTCGTCAGCGCATCAAGTTCGGATGAGCTTGGGATTTCCCTATCGCGCGTCGAGGATAGTATTTCCAACTCGTGGCGCACATTAACCAGCTTTGCCGCATCCTCCATGCGCTCAGATTTAATCGTGAGGATGGTGATTTTATCGATCATTTCTCCGGGTGCGACATCGACCAGGATAGATTTAACAGGAGAGTCAGCTGACATTTAAACTTTACTTTCTTGGGGGTCGAGGGCAGCATTTACGACGCTGAGATTATCACCCTCAAGACCTTCGACATAAATTGACTGTGACGGAAAGGCGAAGCTGGAACCCGCTTCTTCGACAATTTTCATAAAGACCAGCATATGTTCCTCAACAATATCACGCCAGGCCACCCAATCTTTGGTAATCGTGAAGTAATAGAGATTGATATCGACGCTGGAAGCATTAAAGGCGACCATATGAACCATCTCGGTGACCGAGTGATCAACTCGCTCATCGGCGGCAATATAGTCGCGAATTTTCCCCAATATGGTCTCGAACTGCTCCGATGTCGTTGAATAGACCAAGCCAATATCCATCTTAATGCGACGGTTGCTCATCCGGGTCCAATTGGTGATCGGCTCATTGGCAATTATGCCATTGGGCACCGTTTGAACGGCTTTGGAGAATTTTCTAATTTTAACTGTCGACAGGGTTATTGCTTCAACCGTGCCTTGGCCGATACTGGGCGCTTCAATCCAATCGCCGACTGCAAACACCCGGTCAATCAGGATCAGCTTAATGCCGCCGAATAAATTGGAGACAGTATCTTTGGCAGCGAAAGCAAAGGGCAAAGACAGCACACCAATACCGGCAAAATAAGGCCAGGGGTCAATGCCCCATTGCGCCAGCACGGCAACTATGCCGGAGCCAAATAAGAATATTTTCAAGAATTTTAGCAGATAGTTTTTAAC